>Ga0268281_1001042_pt1 | contig 17236 bp, 19 predicted proteins | sample saktaG_10_FD_190134 | JGI IMG/M metagenome (GOLD analysis project Ga0268281, IMG submission 190134) | Saline water microbial communities from Sakinaw Lake, British Columbia, Canada - sak_2011_5_24_50m | ecosystem: Environmental > Aquatic > Non-marine Saline and Alkaline > Saline ... | reverse complement strand
TGAGTCAATATTCAAGATCTCAACATTTTTTTCTTTTATCTTTTGGACAACTTCCTTCAATAAGCTAGTACTTCTAACATTTTTATACTTCGGGTCAGTATCAGGAAAGCACTGGCCTATATCACTTTCGCCTGCAGCTCCTAACAAAGCATCGACAACAGCATGAATCAAACAATCTCCATCTGAATGGCCAATCAGTCCCTTTGAAAAAGGGACTTCGACTCCACCTAAAAAAAGCTTCCTTCCCTCAACAAGTTTGTGCACATCATAACCAAAGCCTGTTTTAATCTTCAAGAAAAGCCTCCGCAATTATTATATCGTCTGGAGTCGTAACTTTTATGTTTCTAGGGTCTCCCTCGACGGCACATATCTCAATTCCTGTTCTCTCTACAAGGACCGCTTCGTCCGTCCCGTAATAATCATCCTCTACTGCTTTATCCAGTGCCTTCTTTAGCACCTCGTAAGAAAAACCCTGAGGGGTTTGAACCCTGAAAAGCCCTGTCCTGGCTACTGTCCGAAGAACATCTTTTCCCTTAACCAGCTTGAGTGTATCTTTCAAAGGAATAACAGGTACTGCAGCTCCCTTTTTCTGGGCTGCATCTATAACCCTGTCGAGTAAATCCCCTGTGATTAGAGGCCTTACACCGTCATGCACAAGCACAATATCTGTATTCTTTTGGTCAATTCGATTAAAACCCGAAATCACAGAATTCTGCCTCCTTCTCCCTCCATTTGCAATCGCCGATATCTTGCTATAATGATCAAGATATTTCCTTTCAAACTTTTTATTCCTCAATACTAAAATGATTTCTGAAATATCTTTATGCGCTTCAAGCCTTTCCAGGCAGTGATCCAAGACCGGCTTTCCCTTTAAAAGAACAAATTGTTTGGAAGAACCAAATCTCTTCCCTTTGCCAGCAGCAACTACAATCGCAGAAATCCTGCTCATTGTCCCTCTTCATTATAGCGTCCGAATATCATCTTCCCTACTGTTGTCTGAAGCACAGAGGTGACAGTAACGTCAACAGTCTGCCCGATCATCCTTCTTGAATTGTCAACAACAACCATAGTGCCATCATCGAGATAGGCAATCCCCTGGTCTTTTTCTTTTCCTTCTTTAAGAATAAATGCTCCGATTGTTTCTCCTGGTAACACAACAGGTTTCAAAGCGCTTGCGAGCTCATTGATGTTGAGCACAGGAATTCCTTGAAGGCTGGCAACCTTACTAAGGTTAAAATCATTTGTGACGATCTTGGCATCCTGGTGTTTGGCGAATTCTATGAGCTTGGAATCAACATCTTTTACATCAGGAAAATCTATATCAGAAATCACAATAGACACCTGAGATAACTTCTGGAGACGGTCCAAAACCTCAAGCCCCCTCCTTCCCCTCTGTCTCTTAATCGAATCAGAAGAATCCGCAATAAACTGAAGCTCCTTAAGAACAAACTGGGGGACAATAAGCGTTCCATCTATGAAAGCCGTATTGCAAATATCGTTTATCCTGCCGTCAATTATCACGCTTGTGTCAAGTACTTTAAAGCTTCTCCCAATGCTCTTCTCTTTAAAAAAGTGTAATAAAGTGGCCGGCTCAAACCATTCAAATTTTTTTGCACCCACTAAAAACCCGATATAAGGCATAATGACCAAACAAAAAATCTTGATGAATGCCGTAGTCGAGTCGTCACCAGCAACTGTCTGATAAATTAAACCTAACAACCATCCGAAAAGAATCCCAGCCATGATCCCCAAGGTGGATCCCCAGATAACTTTAAACTGGCTTTTCCTTATTCTTGTCTCAAGATAAATCAATCCTATACTTAATAATAACCCAATAAGGGCCCCATAGTATTGCGTCAAATGAAAAGGAGGGGAAAAATACCCTGCTAATGTGATTAACACAACAACAACTAACCTAAAAGCAAAAATACCCATGTTATAGTCCTTAAAAAATATTTCTTAATGCTTCTTTAATATTTTGAACTCCTATTAAATTTATATCCGGCATATTCTCTTCTCCCAAATTGGCCTTGGGAAGAACAACAGTCTTGAAGCCCAAGGATGCCGCTTCTTTAACCCTCGCCAGGGGCTGGCTCACAGAGCGCACTTCTCCACTTAGCCCTATTTCCCCAAAAACTGTTAAATCAGGAGGAACCGCTTTATTTTTCAAACAGGAAACAACCGCCATTATTACACCTAAATCCATGGCGGGTTCATTAATTACCAATCCCCCCGCAACATTAATATAAACATCTTCTCCTCCAAAACTATACCCAAGTTTTTTTTCTACAACAGCTAAAAGCATGGCTGTTCTAAAATGATCAAGCCCTATTGTCATTCTTCTCGGATTTCCGGCAAACAATGTGGAAGAAACCAGCGCCTGAATTTCTGTCAATAAAGGCCTTGATCCTTTAATAGTACAGACAACAACGCTGCCCGCTGCACCGGCTGGCCTTTCTTTCAAGAAGAAAGCTGATGGATTTAGAACCGCTTTAAGGCCCCGGCTGCCCATTTCAAATATTGCCAGTTCAGAAACAGGCCCGAACCTGTTCTTAATAGCACGGAGCACACGATAGCTGTGTTCCCTTTCTCCTTCAAAGTAAAGCACCACATCCACAATGTGTTCGAGGGACTTCGGTCCTGCCAGTGAGCCTTCTTTCGTTATATGGCCGATAAGAAACGAGGGAATCTCGTTTTTCTTTGCGAATCGAAACACCTGATTGGTCACTTCCCGAACCTGGCTGATTGTTCCCGGAGTCGAAGACAACTTTGACGAGAAAACTGCCTGGACTGAATCCAGGACGAAAACCCGGGGGTTCAGTTTCTCTGCATGAGAAATAATTCTTTCTACATTTGTTTCTGCCAAGAGATACATCTCTCCACCCTTAACTCCAAGCCTATCCCCACGCAGCTTGATCTGCTCCAGAGATTCTTCGCCCGAGACATAAAGTACTTTCTCCCCCTTGACGGCAAAATCCCGGCTCACCTGAAGAAGCAGTGTGGATTTTCCTATTCCCGGTGCTCCTCCAATCAGCACAAGAGAACCAGGTACGATCCCACCTCCCAAAACTCGATTTAACTCCTCAATTCCTGTCTCTATTCTTTTCTTTTTCGTCTCCTCTATCTTTTCATAAAGACATGGTTCAGATGGTGCAAACGAAATTTCTGCGGAGAATTCTTCCTCTATTTCTTCGATTAAAGTGCTCCATTCCCCACAGCTCGGACATCTGCCTAACCACTTCGGAGAATGAAAGCCGCAGTTCTGGCAAATAAAAGTTGTCTTGTTTTTCATCACAAGCCCAGTCCTAAGCCAAAAAATAATTCTCTCTGAGGAGCCAATGTAAAATCATCAATGCCGAAAAGCACATAAAAATATTTCGAGGCAGCATACCTCGTCCAGATCCTGAAACGCGGGCGAGGATGTCGGTTAAAGTCAAAACTCTCAAAAGTGAATTTCAACCTGTCCTCAAGAACATAACAATCGATTCCTGCTCCCATTCTCGATTCCATGATCCCGGCTCTCGGGGAAACTGCTCCCAAGCGGATTCCTCCCTGCAGAGAATAAGTAAAAATGTCCTGCCACGGGTCCCGTATAATCTCAGCAAATAGATATTTTTTTGATGCCGGCCATAAGATGAACATAAGCTTGCTCTTCACCATATTGCTTTCGCCATAATAACCAAATTCCAGGCCGGCACGTGCCTTAAAAGAAGAAACAGGACGAATAACCCTCTGAAGGCTTTGCAATGTTTCTTCAGCCTTTGTATACAGTTCTGGCTGCTGAATCATCTTTCCTAATGTTCCATCACCTCTATTTATTTTGTTCAAAGATTCATTTAAGAGCTGCACAGACTCTTCAATCCTTGAAATCAATTCCTTAATATTTTCCAGGCTTAACTTGACATCACCCCTGTTCTCTTCAACGGTGTCTTTCAAAACAGAAATCAGCCCATCCAGATTCCGAGAAATTCTCTCGGATCTCTGGTCAAAATTCTGGATTGCCTTGGAGGAATTTTGCAGGCTTTCGTTCATTATACCTTTATTTGCCCCAAAGACATCCTTTAAATCAGCAATGAGAGCAGATAAATTCTGGATTGTCTCCTTAAAATTCTCTTTTGTCTTCTCTTCACCAACTAGCTCTCTTAAATTTTTCCCCAATTCCCTGATTTCATCGCCCACAGAAAACAATAGCGGCCCTAATTGATCAAAACCGACAGGGGATATGCTCTCTATCGTCTCCCCTGGCTGAATAATCCCCGGACCCTTTCCAGGTATTATTTCTATGTATTTTTCTCCCAAAAGACCAAGGGCTGCAAGATTCGCGCTTGAACCTTTTTTAATCCCCACTTTAGAGTCGATGCTTAATACAACCTCTGCTTTGCTGCCTTTTAGCCTGATATCATCGATATAGCCGATTTTTACTCCAGCCAACCTCACGACATTTCTTTTCTCTAAGCCAACAGCCGAATCAAAATACAAATAAAGAGAGTATCCCGGTTTTTTAAATAAATTGTTTATATCGCCTACCACCAATATGATAACTGCAATCATAACCAGAACGACAGCAAAAAAAATGCCTACTTTAAGTTCGCTCTTCATAACTTTCTCTCCGTAATTTTAAAGGCCATATCGTCATAAGTCATTTACAGGCTACTTTCACCAATTTTTAATAGGCCCTTCCGAACTCCCATGAATAAACTGCTGAACTATTTGATTTTCAGACTGCTTAATATCTTCAGGCCTCCCTGTTTCAACAATTTTACCATCATAAAGCATGGCAATTCTATCTGCAACCTTATAAGCACTTACCATATCGTGAGTTATGACAATCGAGGTCACCCCTAGTTCAGCTTTCATCATTATTATCAACTCATTTATCGCATCTGCTCTAATAGGATCGATGCCTGTAGACGGCTCGTCGTAAAGAATAATTTCAGGGCGGTAGGCAATCGCCCGAGCCAGGCCGACTCTTTTTTTCATCCCGCCGCTCAACTCATGCGGCATGAGATCCTCCACTCCTTTCAGGCCGACTCTTTCCAGGCTTTCCTTAACAACTTCCTGGATTTTATCCTTTGAAAAATCTCTGTATCTTTCCACTCCAAAGCTAACGTTTTGAGCCACAGACATGGAGTCAAAAAGTGCCGCCCCCTGAAAAAGCATCCCAAATTTTCTCCTGATTTTACGGATCTCGTCTCCGTTAAGACAGGTTATTTCAACACCGTCAACGAAAATTTTACCTCTCTCAGGTTTCATAAGGCCTATCAGATTCTTTATTAAAACACTTTTGCCGGATCCGCTCCGGCCGATAATGACAAGAGCTTCTCCTCTGTTAACATCAAGGTTTACACCTTGAAGGATCTTATTCTCGCCAAAAGATTTGTGCAAATCGACTATTTTAATCATCTACCCAAAGTAGCAGGAAGAGCCTTGCTCATGAAAAAATTTATTATCAAAATACATATACTGGAAATAACAACTGTTCTCGTTGTTGCCTGTCCTACACCGGCTGCGCCTCCTTCTGTTTTCAGGCCCTGCCAACAACCGACAATCGCAATGATGACACCAAAAACTGCCGTCTTAATAAGGCCGCTTACAACATCCCAACCTTCAAGGTAAATCATGGTGTTTTTTACGTAAATAAATCTATTTACCCCCATGATTATAACGTTGTAGAAATAGGCTGAAATCACGCCGATTACATCCCCTATAAACGTCAGGCATGGAAGCATAATCAAACACGCCAGTGTCCTTGGAACAACAAGGTAGCGGTTAGGGTCTGCACCAAGAGTGATAAGAGCATCAATTTGCTCTGTGATCTTCATGGTCCCTATTTCTGCTGCCATAGCCGATCCCACCCTCCCGGATACCATTAAGCCTACCAAAATAGGAATTAACTCCTTTGAAAGGCCAAGCGTAATAACCGCTCCAGTATAAGCTTCTGTGCCACCTCCTATGTATCTGTGAAACCCTATATAGGCTTGAAGAGCAAAAACAAGGCCTCCAAAAGCAGCTGTAAGACAAACAACGGGAAGGGAACGAACGCCTATCTCTTCAAGCTGTTGAATAAATATTTTCTTTTCCCAGGGCTTTTTAAATACATTCCTAAATGTTTTGATAAAAAGCAGCCAGACTTCTCCAAGCTGCTGAAAAAATGGACTTAAAAAGAAAAGTTGCTTTCGAAAGAACATTTTTACTCTTCAGAAACACGGAATTCCATATCAGCAAATCGCGCGTATTCTTTGATGAAAGCGAGGCGTATCTTTCCTGTAGGGCCATTCCTCTGTTTGGCCACATTGACTTCAGCTATTCCGCGTGTCCTTTCGTCATCAGGATTATAAAACTCAGGGCGATAAATAAAAATAACAACATCAGCATCCTGCTCTATCGCACCTGACTCTCTCAAATCTGATAGTTGGGGTATTGGTTTGCTTCGCCCCTTTTCCGGAGCCCGACTTAGCTGAGAAATGCCCACGACAGGAATACGAAGTTCCTTGGCCAATTCTTTCAAAGAGCGTGAGATATAAGACATTTCCTGAGTCCTGTTTTCAAATCTCGCTCCAGGGCGCATTAACTGTATATAGTCGATAAACAACAAATCAAGATTCTGCTCCATTTTCAGTCGCCTTGCCTTAGACTTCATTTCTATGACAGTCAAAGCCGCACTCTCATCAATAAATATTTTTCCTCTAGAAAGAACTTCTGCACTAAGTCTTAGGCGCTCATATTCTCTTTCTCCGATAAAACCTGTCCTGACTTTTTTTAAGTCTATCTGAGCTTCAGCACAGAGCAGCCGGAGAACAACCTGTTCCTTAGCCATTTCGAGCGAAAAAAACCCAACTGAATAATCCGTCTTTAGTGCCACATGATGGGAAATATTCAGACATAATGCTGTTTTTCCCATTGATGGCCTTGCCGCAACTACAACAAACTCAGAACCGTGAAAACCCGCAGTCAATGCATCAAGATCACGAAAGCCTGCAGGCACTCCAGTAACAGCCTCTTTCCGGATGCGGGCGGCATCAATCATTTCCAGTGCAGACGGAGTTAACATACCAACAGGAATAAAACCCGGTTTTATCCGCTGTTCTGCAACTTCAATGATTGCAGCTTGAGCTTCATTTAAAAGTTGATCCGCATCTTCTCTTTGCTCATAGCTTGACGAAATTATTTTTGCAGAAGAGAGAATAAGCCGTCTTAAAAGAGCTTTTTCTTTAATTGTCTGCGCATGATATTCTATGTTTAAACTTTTTGGTACTCCATCCATCAAAGATGAAAGATAAGAGACCCCTCCAACTTCATCAAGGTAGCCTCCTTTTTTTAGTTCTTCAGCCAGACTCAGCAGGTCAACACGTAGTCCTTTATCAACTAATAAAATAATTTTTTCTATTATTTTCCGGTTTGCCTCTTTATAAAAATCTTCTGGGGAGATAACAGACAGGACTACATTAAGACTCTTATTATTAACAAGAATTCCTCCCAATACAGTCCTTTCAGCTTCAATGCTGTGAGGCGGTGTTTTTTTTAGGAACATCGATTCTAGTTCCATTTTTCCTCCTCTGTCTGTCTTAGTTCACAGTAAAAACTCAGGGCCCCCTCCTAATCAGCCTCTTTTACAGAAGCAACTTCTTCCTTTTTTCCTTCACTTGTAGTTTCTACTTTTGTTTCACTCTGGGGTTTCTCTTTTTTCTCTTTGTCAGCTTTCTCCTCTTCTTTTTTTTCGGGGCCGGTTTCTTTTACCGCTTCTTCACCTTTGTTTTTAGCCGCTTTTTCCTTAATCACTTCTATCTTTATCTCTGCTTTTTCTTCTTGAAAGATCTTAATAGGCACCGAATAATTCCCCAGTCTTTTTATAGGCTCATCCAACAAAATCTTCTTTTTCTCAATATCAAAGCCTAACTTATCAAGAGCTTCTTTTATATCTGATGAACTAACCGAACCAAAAACAACATCTTTCTCCCCCGTTTTCCTGATAAAGGATAATTTTACCAGGTTGATTTTCTGTACAATATCTCTATAAGCCACCATTTCTTTCTCTAATCCCTTTTTAAGGGCCTGCTGCTGTATTTCAATCATCTTCATGTTAGATGGGGTGACTTCAATTGCTAACTTTTTGGGCAGAAGATGATTTCTTCCATACCCGGGGGCCACATGCACAATATCTCCTTTCTTGCCAAGATTTTCTATGTTTTCTCTAAGGATAACTCTCATTTCCCCTCCAAATATGAATACTAATTCTCAATCCGAAACATAAGGAAGCAAAGCCAGGAGTCTTGCCCTCTTTATAGCTACAGTCAGTTTTTTCTGATGGAATGCACATGTCCCGGAAACACGTCTTGCAGTAATTTTCCCCCTCTCAGGAACGTACCTGCGGAGAATTTCTACTTTTTTATAATCTATATCTCTCACATTCCTCTCACAAAACCGGCAGACTCTCCTCTTTGGGGGAAAATTCTTCCGGAAAGGTGTTTTTTCACTTCTTTTTTCTCTTCTCATTCTTCTATCTCCTCTTTGCCTGCCTCTTCACTGACAGTTTCCTTCTCAGGGGATTCCGGCCCTTTAATTGCTCTTCTTTCTACAGGAGCTACGTATTCTCTTTTTCTAGAAACACGTTTTTTCTTCCTCCGGATATTCTCTCTCGTATCCTTTTTTACGGTTAAATAACGAATAACTGCTTCTGTTTGTTTGAAGCGCCGTTCAAGCTCACAAGAAATATCCGGTTCACCTTCATAAAGGAAAAAAACATAAAAAGCTTCCTCAAATTTCTTGATTGGATAAGCTAACTTCTTCTTGCCCCACTTATCTACGTTCAGCATTTTCCCCTTTTTTTTGGCAACGATCTCTTCCATCTTTTGAATGAGATTTTCCCTGTCTTCTTCTGACAGGTTAGGGGCTATCAGGAATACTGTTTCGTATCGATTCATCAATACCTCCTTATGGATTTAAAGCTCCCTCTCTCTTTATAAGAAGGAACAAGGAGCTTCTTTAATTTAATTTATTCTTCTCTATAAAGCAAATGATTCAAGTATCAAGCCTTATCGGCAGGTAACATAATTCGAATTAATTTTTATATTGAATAAATTCATAGCCTTTTCGATTTTACCCGACAGGATTAAGTCCAGCGCATCTTTAGCCTTCATCATGCCCTCCTCAAGCTTTACCATCTCCCCTCCATCAAAAGAGGAAAGCACAAAATCTGTGGCATTAACATTAGGAGTTAATGGGCCGATACCGATCCTTATCCGTGGAAATTGAGTCGTATTAATCTCATGAATAATAGAGTTCATCCCTTTGTGAGTTCCTGCCCCTCCTTCTTTCCTTACCCTGATTTCCCCAAGGGGAATATCCAGATCATCATAAACAATAACAAGCTGGCCTGGCATCACTTTTCTTCCCTCAAGAATTTGCATAACCGCAAGACCACTGTTATTCATATATGTCTGGGGGACAGCTAAAAGAATCTTCCCGTGCTTGTTTTCTACAATATTAGTTTTAGATGAATACATCCTCTTTTTCAGTCTTACCTGCCATTCTTTGGCAACTCTTTTCAAGAAAAGAAACCCGGCATTGTGCCTTGTCCGGGAATATCGCTTCCCTGGATTTCCCAACCCAACCACAGCCCACAAAGATTACTCCTTCTTTTCTTTCTCTTCCTCGGCCTTCTCTTTTTTGATGATTTCTGGTTCCTTCTCTTCTGTAATCTCTTCCTCAACTTCTTCAACTTCTTCAACTTTTTCTTCCTTAGAAGGAGCTTCAATCAGAACTATCACTGACTGGCCGTCAGTTGTAATTGTTGCTCCCTCAGGAGGAGAAAGTTCATCCACCTTGATGGACTGGTGAAGATGAAGATTGCTAATATCAATTCCTATATTCTCGGGGATGTCCTTGGGAAGGCACTCAACCTCAACTTCACGATTAACAAAATTAACAAACCCTCCTTCTGCCTTTACTCCCACAGCCTCTCCGATAAGAACAAGAGGAACTGCAATATTTACAACCTCATCCATTGCAATTAGGATAAGATCCGCATGAAGCAATTCATCAGTAACAGGGTCTTTTTGTAATTCTTTTATCATTGCATTCTTTTTCTTAGAATTGAAAGAAACCTCAAAAATTGTGTTCTCCCCCGTTTCAGACTTCAAAACGGCAAATATATCCTTTTTATCCAATATGAGAGAAACATTTTGGATGTTCTTCCCATAAAGAATAGCAGGTAATTTCCCTTCTTTTCTCAGCCGACGTGATGCATTTTTTCCAAAAACTTCCCTCATTTCTGCCCTAATCATAAAACTCATGTCCTCTTCCTCCTTACGTAAACAAAGAACTTACAGAGCTTCCCCTGTTAATCCTCCGAATAGCCTCTCCAAAAAGCTCTGCAACTGAAAGCACAAGCATTTTTTCACTGGTTTTCCATTTTTCTTTCAATGGAATCGTATTTGTAACAATCATCTTTTCCAAATCCGAATTCCATATTTTCTCTACCGCCCCCCCAGACAAAACAGGATGAGTGCATGCCGCAAAAATCCTCCGCGCACCTTCCCTTTTCAGGGCTTCGACACTCCGTACAAGAGTACCGGCAGTATCAACCATATCATCAAGAATAACCACATTTCGATCTTTAACATCACCAATAACATGAAGTACCATGGCAACATTTGGACTTGGCCTCCGTTTATCAATGATAGCCAAATGAGCCCTCAGTCTTTTTGCAAACCATCTAGCTCTACCCGCACCGCCCACATCCGGGGATACAATTGTCAAATTTTTTAAGCGCAAGCTCTCAATATATTTCACAAGCACAGGGCCTGCCATCAAGTTATCAACAGGGATAGAGAAGAACCCTTGAATTTGAGGAGAATGAAGGTCCATTGTTAATACCCTATCAGCCCCTGCCGCTTCCAGTAAATCTGCAATAAGCCGTGCAGAGATGGGTACTCTAGGCCGGTCTTTCCAATCCTGCCGGGCATAACAATAATAAGGAATAACAGCTGTAATTCTCTCTGCAGATGCCCGCTTGAAAGCATCAATCATAACGAATAGCTCCATAATATGAAAATTGGCTTCGTGAGCACCCGCTTGAATAATAAAAACATCTTCACCCCGCACATTTTCATCAATGTAAAAATGGATTTCTCCGTCACTAAATTTTTCTAAAACACACTTCCCTTCATTAATATTCAAGTAATTGACAATTTCTTTTGCCAAGGCCGGATTAGAAGACCCTGCAAAAACTTTCATGCTGTTCGTTCTTTTCATATCATCTCCTCATCAGTTTTCTTTAAGAGAAGCTCATCTTATTTTTAATCTTTTTAATCTTTGGCTGGGGCGGGAGGATTCGAACCTCCGAATGGCGGCTCCAAAGGCCGCTGCCTTACCGCTTGGCTACACCCCAGCTCCCAAACTGTTCCAATAGAACTCACGTGCCACTGTCGCTACAAGAAGCGATGAATGTTCCTTTCTTATCTTCTCAAAGGCCTTTTTAGCTTTCTCTTTTTCCAGAAAAAGCCCGAAAACAGCAGAGCCTGTGCCACTTACTAAAGAAAGCTCTGCCCCCGCGTTATGCAAAAGGCTCTTAAAGGCTTTTATTTGAGGATATAACTTAAATATTGTCTCTTCTAAACTGTTCTCTAGCACACTTAAATTTCGGCTTCTTAAAAACCCGATAATTTTACTTTCTTTGCCGCTCGAAGTCAAGGATAACCGATATCGTTCATAAACAGACGCTGTCAAGATTGAAACTCCGGGCAAAATCAAAAGGCAGAAAAGAGGAGGAAAATCTTTAAGGCAACGAACATCATTACCCCTACCGGATCCCATACACAACCCCCCCTGAAGAAAATATGCAACATCAGAACCAATCTGGCGGCTCAGTTCCATCAGCTCTTTTCTTTCTAACCCAAGCCTCCAGATCTTATTAAGAGCATAAAGCGTCATAGCCGCATTGCTGCTTCCTCCCCCTAATCCTCTTCCAGAAGGGATATTCTTTGACACCCGGATTGTAATTCCCTCGTTTACCATCAAGCGCTCCTTCAGAAGGGCCGCGGCCATGTAAATAAGATTGTCCTCTCCCCATGGAATCTCGTTGTCATCTCCTATGAGCAAGATCTTGCCATAAGAATCCGGATGGAATTCAAGAACATCATAAAAATCTATCGACTGGAATAAGGTCTTGATCTCATGATATCCATCCCCCCTTTTTTCCCCGACTTCTAATCCAAGATTTATCTTGGCAAAGGACTTAATCCTCATTGTCTATCATCTCCACAATCTCTGCCCAGCTCTTCTGTTCAAAGCTTTCTAAAAAGCCTACGGAAAATACGTTCTTTTTAATAGGGTTGTTAAAGGCTATGTTGATAATCTTCAGGCGGCCTTCATTAAATGGTTGCTTATAAACAAGAAGCCGGGTTAAAGAAGTATGATTGATAAACTCTTTTACTTCAAAGGTTAGATCTTTTTTCCTGCCCTGCTTGACCCTTCCCAGAGCATCCTTGTCAAATACCCACCCATTGAGGCTGCCCTGCCAGCGTCCAGTCAATAGACATACTATCTCAAACAGGTCCAGCCGGACTCCTAAAAATTTGTCAATTATTTCTTCCTCTTTCCCCCGCCAAAAGATTCTCTCTGAAGGGACAATAAAAAACGCATTTCCATTATCAATGATAACCTGGCAAATCATCCTTCCAAGGAAATCAGAAACCTCAATTCGCCCTTGGCCCGGAAGCTGAAACAAGAATGAGAATTTAGACCTGGCCGACTCCCGACTGCTTGTGACCTTTAGTGAAGCATATCCTTCAATTCTTTCTATCTGACCGGGGAAAGGAGAACGCAAAACATGTGAAGGCATGCAGTTCGAAAGAAAAATCAATAACAGCCAGGCCCAGATAATCTTCAAGCGGCTCAATATTCATCCCCTAAATTTGCCCGAATGAATTTTTCAATTCGTATGGACATCATTATTTTCTGATGTCGTGTCTTTTCCTTTCTCCCTTTCAGTCTTTTGTTCCTCTTTACTCGCAGTAAGGTTAAAGCCATAACCCTGTGTCTTTATATCTTGCACTTTCTTTTTTGGCCTTATCACTTCCTTTTTTTTGCTGTCATCCACAAGAGAAAATCCGTAATCACTTGTCTCAATTTTCTTGTGTTTCTTCTTGTGTAATATAGGACAAAAAGGCGACCGGACACATCTTCCAAAACACGACAGCTGAGGGAAAAAAATCAAAAGGATAATAAACAAAGCAAAAACAATTAAAATCCCGTACATTCCCAGGTTCATTTCATGCCTCTTACAAATTATCTGGATAAATATTTATTATATCTTCGACCTTTGAACTAGTCAATAATACCTGGATTATTCATAAAGAATGCCGATATACTATAACAATTAACACTAGCTATAACCGCTCTCTATGGAAATCTCATAAGGATGTTGTTTTACATTATTCCCATAATATAATTTAAATTTATTATCGGCATTCTTTACCTTACAGGCGAGCCGATCTTACTGCATCTGCTTCGTTACAGCCCATTCGTGGTGAAAGACCACAACTTCATGGGCTGTGCCTTGCATCTACAGCAAGCTTGGACTCGTGAATAACCCACGTACTCCTGGGTTATTCATAAAAATTGCTGATAGAATTAATATAACACCAAATAGTTTTTATCGTTCTCGTCTTTTTCCATTCATGCATTCTGGCTGGTCAATTCCCAATTAAAAAATCCAAGTTTACATGACAGAATTGTGAACAGACATACGGGATGTATAAGAAAATTGGCTGCCGAATCTTCTAGCTCTTTTCCTCTAACTCTTCCTGGAAGTCCGGGATCTTGGACACTATTTTCTCTTGACCTAAATAAAAGCCAATCAAAAAGGCCGAAGAGGCGAGGAATAGAGTAAAAAGAGATTTAATAATAGTCTTCATTATAATATTCTTTTTAAATTTTTACTCAAATTCAAAGAAAAGTCAATAACTGAATGGAGAAAATATTAGAAAAATTGATAGAAGTTCTCATTAACGTGGTATTGATTTTTTCGTGTCCACGGAATACACTTTAAACGATCAAGTTACATGCCGATGCAATGAAAAAAGTAAAATCATCTATTTTTATTCTTTTTTGCTTCATCTGCTTTTCATCTTCTATCCGGTCTCAAGAGATAAGAAAACCTGTCTGGGCAGGACAATTCTATGACGGCCAAACCGAGGTGCTCTCCAAACAGATAGATCACTTCCTGCTGAATGCGAAAGGAACGGCCCCCGTATCCGGAAAAATTCTGGTTCTTATTGCCCCACATGCCGGATATTTGTATTCAGGACAAGTCGCTGCTTATGCTTACCGTATGATCCAGAATAAGGATTACGAAACAGTTATAATAATCGGCACCTCCCATCATTACGGATTTGAAGGATGCTCGATTTATCCTCGTGGTGGGTATGAAACACCTCTTGGGCTGGCTAAAATCGACGACTCCCTTGCCATGGAACTTTCCAAGTTTTCTGGCTACAAATACATCCCACAAGCTCATCAAAAAGAACATTCTGTAGAAGTCCAGGTTCCATTTATCCAGAAAACTCTCCCTCATGCCAAGATAGTTCCAATTGTTATGGGATTTCCTTCAAAAAATTCTATATCCCGCCTCTCAAATGCTTTAGTAAAAAGTCTTAAGAATAAAAATGCTCTTGTTGTTGTTTCAACAGACATGTCGCATTATCTTCCAAAAAAAAGAGCTAATGAGGTCGATTCCCAGACAATCTCGCTCATCAAATCCTTTAAAATAAACTCTCTAATAAGCAAACTAGAACATAGAGAAAACATTTTGTGTGGAGGAGGCGGGGTGGTTTCAGCCCTTCTTTACGCTCAAAAGTTAGGAAAAGCTAAAGTCAATATTTTAAATTATGCTGATTCATCTCTGGCGGGAGGTCCTGAATCTCAAGTTGTCGGATATATGGCCGCTTCTATTTTCCTTGAGACTACTAACACTAGGTTTTCTCTCTCATCAGAAGAAAAAAAGGCTCTTCTGAACATTGCCAAATCGTCCATTAATCTATTTGTCCAGGAAAACAAAATTTTAGATTACAGAACACAAAACCCTAACTTCCTATCCAACAGAGGGGCCTTTGTCACTATAAAAAAAAGAGGCCGCCTTAGGGGATGTATCGGATTTATTGAGCCTGTGATGCCTTTGTATCAAACAATCATACAGGCTTCAATTTATGCCGCTTGTAAGGATGCCAGGTTCGTCCCGGTTTCTCCGTCTGAACTAAAGGACCTAGAAATAGAAATTTCTGTACTCTCGCCACTCAAAAAAATAAAGAACCCTGCTGTTATCAAGGTCGGAAAACATGGTCTCCTCATCTCCAAAGGAAACAACCGAGGCTTGCTCCTACCTCAAGTCCCTGTTGAGAACCGCTGGTCAAGACAGGATTTCCTCCAAAATACATGCTTAAAGGCCGGCCTGCCAGAGAATGCATGGAAATCAGGAACAGATATTTTTATCTTTGAAGCTATAGTCTTTCCCAAATACTCAGATAAGAAAGAATTATCATAGATTTTAGATAAATTTTCAAAGATTCCGACTCTGAAAAGGTTGGAGTATTTAAAATATTGAACAAGGTTATAGGCAAGTAACTGCATCTGAAAGATGGCGGCATTGGCCAGAAAATCTTCCAACAATATGTTTTCTACGGCAAAGCCTTTTTTCAAGTGCCGCTAATCCTAACTCTATGGCAAAACTCATGATTAGTATCAAACCGCTGGATGCTGTAACTTTTGTTTTTTTTAATGACCCGAGATTGAAATTTTTGACTTTTTGTCGTATCATCAAATTACCTTTTTGTTTTCACCTACTTGGTGAAACTTTTTATTTTTTTTCATGCCTCTATTATACCAGATTCTCTTGGGGTAGTAGCGGCCTTTATTTAAATAAATTGCCTGATCAGCAAGATTTATCCGATTGTTTGGGAATAAATAAAATAATTGACATTTATTTTTTTTTTAATAAACAATAAAGTTATTCAACCTAAAGGGAACAAAACAGAAAAAGAAAAATATGGATAAATACACTTCCTTATTTAAGAAAATAATTATTTCTCTACTGTTATTACTCATTGTCAATATTAAAATGGAAGGTAATATATATAAATTTGATAAACTTCTCTATGGTTCTCATATAAATGAAATATATTTAAAAAATATCAATAAAAAAGAAATAGTTATTCCTCAAGAGGATAAAGTTACTATTTTATTCTTTTTTAATATAAATAATATGTCTCATAATAATATTTTAAACCAACTTAATTTTATTATAATTAATCTAAATTATGAAAATAAAGATGCAAAATTAATTGCTATATCAAAAGGAGATAAAAAAGAATTTAAAAAAAATATCCTCCAAATATAACTTTTCTTTTGATTTAATTAATGATGAACAGGGAAAAGCATATGAACATTTTAAACTAAATTGCGATAGATGCATAATGATTTATATTATAGATAAAAATAATAAACTTAGATATATTTCATCAAGTTTTGATCCGCTATTTTTAAGAGATATTATTCAAAGGTATAAGAGCCAAAATAAATAATGAAAAAATTAATTAAAATAGTTTTTCTATTATTTTTATTTTCTCTAACTAACTCTCAGGAAGTCAAAATCAATCAAATAGATGGAGAAATTCAAAATAAAGACAACAAAAAAATTACTTTTAATAAATTTAAAAAATTTCAGCCTGATTTAAAAAAAGTGGCATTTAGCAGAATAACAAAAATAATTTCTAATAATAATAAGATTTTTATTCTTGATGAACGACAAGGAACAATTTTTGTTTTTGATAGAAAAGCCAATTTTTTATATTCAATTGGGAGACCGGGACAGGGACCAGGTGACCTTGAAAATCCTCAAGATTTTTATATATCAAGAGAAAGTAAGATTTATGTGCTTAATACAATTGTCAAGACAGTGGATGTTTTTTCATTAAAAGGGAACTTCTTGAGTAGGATAAAATTAAAATTACCTAAAGAGATTTTTGGTTCATATCCAACAAAAATTCTAGTAGGCAAAAATGATAGTCTTTTTGTTGCTTATAACTTAAGTTCCCACTTAATTGATATTTATAATACCCATCTTTGACAGTTGAGAATGAATTATCCTCGTAACTGCCCTTAAAATCAACACATTTTTCTTGGAATCTCCAAAATGTAGTGCATTTATTACATGATTTCATTAATTTATTTCTTGACATAT
>Ga0268281_1001037_pt1 | contig 17296 bp, 25 predicted proteins | sample saktaG_10_FD_190134 | JGI IMG/M metagenome (GOLD analysis project Ga0268281, IMG submission 190134) | Saline water microbial communities from Sakinaw Lake, British Columbia, Canada - sak_2011_5_24_50m | ecosystem: Environmental > Aquatic > Non-marine Saline and Alkaline > Saline ... | reverse complement strand
ATAATTACGAAAATTCCTTAAACAAAAAGATATAAATATAAAGGTAATTTTTGAATATAAAATGAGAAAAAAACATAAAGAAAAAGATAAAAAAGGTATATTTCTTGTTTTATTTATTGCACTTATTATGCTAACCAGTACTATTGGCTATGTTTTTAAAGAGAGCTCAAATGAAAAATATAATGGTTTCTCATTTTCAATAGGAGAAGACCAAAGATGGCATACAAAAATCAATGGAATACAAATGAGCTTTAAATATTTCCCAGCAGACCTTGAGGCAATTAATTTAAGCAGCAATATTGTTGACAGGATAAAAACCACAAACATGATTTATTTTACCCATGACCTTAAAAATCGTTATAGTGGGGATATTGCCTTATTAAAGGAAATATTCTGGCCATATTTCCAGGTATATGCAGAGATTGGCCTTACAGAAAAAAATGATTTTGGATTGCCATTGATTGACTGCAATAATGCAACTTCTGCAGCGCCTGTAATTTATATAACTGAATCAAACCAGACTGGTTTTTACATGGATAATAACTGCATTACCTGTGAAATAAACTCCAGAGAGGATTTTATTGCTGTTAAAGAAAGATTATTATACTCATTATTTGGTGTAATGGAGTGATTAAATGGCAAAAGAAGAATTACCTAAAGAACTTGATAAAACTCCTGAACCAAAGGAAATAAAAAAAGGAAGCGATAAAGGCAGTGCTAAAAATATTATATTAACTATTATTATAATTGTTGGTCTTCTTGTTTTGTTCTTCAGCATAAAATATTTCTATCATCCAACTCCAGCTGAGGAAAGCTATATGTATAATGGATTTAAGTTTACAAAAGTATCCAGCCTCTGGCTTACAGAAATACAGGTGGACAATACACTTTTTAGAATAACAACAAGATATTCACCGAATGAGCTTGAGCACATCAATGTTGAGCCAGGAGTATATGAAAAAATTGTAGGTTCAAAAGGAATTTATTTTACAGTGTCTGGCAATCTTAGCTCTGTGTCTGTTTTAGCCATTACTGAGCTGGGCAGGATAGTTGGAACACGCTATGGGCTATTCAACATACCTTCCCAGGCTGCCCTTACAGAAAGCGATGATAATGAAACCCTTGTTAAGACATGCAAGGATGCTGTTAATGGAACAGGAGTTATATGGTTTAAAATAGGAAATACCACAGCAGCATATTCTGATCAAAATTGTATTATTATACAGGGAACAGAGGAATGGGATATTGTAAAAGCAGCAGACAGGGTTACATTCGGCCTTCTTGGAATAATGCCTTAATAGAAACTTTTAAAAGCACATTTAATAATATTCTTTTTATGCCGCACTATTATTCAGAGAACCAGACAAGTCCCTTAAGGCTTGAGAAACTAAACTCTGTTTTAAGAGGGAGATTATTTGAGTTCTATTCTGGTTCAGGTGTTTTTTCAAAGAAAAAAGTAGACAATGGAACAAGGGTCCTTGTTGAGAACTGTATTGTAGAAGATGGATGGAAAGTTTTAGACCTTGGCTGTGGATATGGTGTTGTTGGTGTTGTGATAGCAAAAATATTCCCAAGAACAACTGTTTTAATGGTTGATATAAATAAAAGGGCATTAAAGTTAGCTAAGATGAGCCTTGAACTTAACAATATTGAAAATGCTGAGGTAAGGCATAGTGATCTTTATTCAGCTGTAAAAGAAAAATTCAATACAATTCTTGTAAATCCGCCAATGACAGCTGGAAGAAAACTCTGCTTTAGGATTATTGAAGAGGCAAAAGAGCACTTGGAAAAAGAGGGGTTATTGCAATTGATTGCCAAGCATCGCAAGGGAGGAAAAATGCTTGGCGAGAAAATGCTTGAAGTTTTTGGAAATATGGAAGAAAAAACAAAAAGTGGCGGCTACAGGCTTTATGTTTCTAAAAAACAGGAGGTAAAAAATGGAAAATATAGATGAAAAAAAACTTTATGAAATTCAGTTTGTGCAGCTGATTTTTAGCTTGAAAACCAGCGCAATAATACAGCTTGGAAAGATAACAAATCCCTTGACAGGCAGTATTGATAGAGACTTAAATGAAGCAAAATACACTATTGACATGCTGAATATGATTAAGGAAAAAACAAAAAATAATTTGACACACGATGAAGAAAAAATGGTCAATGATGCTGTTTTTGAGCTGCAGATGAATTACATTGATGAGGTTAAAAAAGGTGAAGAGCCAGAAGAAAAAGAACCTAAAGAAGAGAGTGCAGACAAGCAGGAACTAAAAGAAGAAGTCGATGAAAGCAAAGAGCATGCAGAAAAAGAAGAAGAAAAAGAAAAGCCTATGAAAAAAGTTAAAGAAAATTTAGATAAAAAAAGAAAAAATCCAAAAGCCGAAAAGAAAAATGAAAACAAAGCTTGAGAAAGCACTTGATGAAATCCAGGAAGAAGAGCTTAAAAAGAAAAAAAAGAAAAAGTTTAGTATAAAAAAAGAAAAGAAACTGCAGTATTACAGCAACTGGAATAAAAACAGCAAAGAGGCCATTGAAGCAAAGCAGGACAAACAGTCCAAATTAAAGAATTTTTCTTCATGAATTTTTGTTAAATGGTATAATCCTTAATCATTCAACATAAACCCTTTTCTTTCTGTCAAATGGTGGAGAGGCAATTGCTAGAAGTGTAAGCCCCTTTAAGTGCTTGTATTTAGTTCCCTTAGGATAAAATAAACAATCGCCTTTTTTAACATGATACTTTTTGTTATTTATTACACAGTCACCCTCGCCCTCTAGAACATAATAAGCCACATCACTTTCTGTATCAAATCCAAGCTTTATATCATCCCCAACTTTTCTAACTTTTGCAATACTAAACTTTGGAAATTCTTTTGTATTCAAAATATCAATTACTTTTGTTGCTCCATAGTCATTCTCTTTTAACTCATTTGACCTTATTATTTTTGGTTCCATAATAAATATTATAATCTTACCCTTTAATAAACTTTTGTTAAGTCCAATTTAGTAGAACAAAATCTTTTCATTTAATTAACAAAACTACTTAGAAATTATTGTTTATTGTTTTTATAAATAATGTTACTATAAAGTAATAAAAAATAGAAAGGTTTAAAAGTATAACACACTCTGCTTAAAATAATGAAATTAAAAATACATCTATGCGATAAAGTTGAAGAATCCTTGTTTAATAATTTTCATAACGAATTAAATAAAGCATTCCCTTTTGGATTTGAAGTCTTTTTAGAAGATAAATTTTCTCTCGATACAAAGAGTTCTAAAGAATTGTTATTTTGTTCAGAAGATGATAATATCTTCAAATATGATTCAATTTCTATTTTTGATCAAAATTTTTTTAATCTTACTAAAATAACTCAGAAATATCCAAAGGATGACTCATTAAGAGTATTCTATTTAACAACACCATTCTATCATGAATCAATAAAACCTACACCAATAGTCCAGATAGGGGCTTTCACCCAAAAAATTGATGATAATCGTCACTTATGTTATAGTATGAATGGAACTGCTGATTTCTCAAAAAACCATTTACTTATTGGGGGTACATCTTTTGAGACAAATCAAAATTATTCCCCAATTTTTCATGAATTGTTTCATCTCCTTCATGATAAAAAAATAGATAGTTGTTATAAGAACGGGATTCAGGTAGCGCATTGCAACAATTTTGTACTAGAAGAGAGATGTATTATGAATCCTCCTGAGAAAGTATTTTATTCACCGAGTTATGATAATAGAGATAGAGTGGGTTCTCGCTTTTGTAAAACTTGTTTGAAAAAATTATCTAATATTTAAAAACCAATAAAGAGAAAGCTTTATAAAAATTGAGATTATAGTAAGATTGGGGGTATTAAAATCAAATATAATAAGAAACAGCCTATTTCAGCATTAAATGATGGGGATAAGGTAGATGATGTCTTTGTTGTAAAGATAAAAAAAACAATGTCATCTTATGCCAAGGGATTCTTTTTCCAGCTGATTTTGTCAGACAGCAGCGGCAAAACCCTTGATTACAGGTATTGGGGCAGCCAGGATGAGAAAAAAGTAAGAGAACTTTATAACTCAATAAAAGCAGATTCTGTTGTTCATGTGCAGGGAAAAGTTTCTCTTTATAATAATAAGCTTCAATTAGCCACAAACGAGCCATTTATCATTGAGCCATTAAAAGAGGATGAGTATGACAAAGCTGATTTCATCAAGCCAGCAAGAAAAGATATTGATGACCTGTATTCTGAACTAAAATCAGCTATTGATGATGTTAAAAATCAAGATATAAAGAGATTATTGGAAGGTATATTTAATGAGCCTGCTATGGAAGCAAAATTCAAGTCACATCCAGGTGCAATTGAGATACACCATAACTGGATAGGCGGATTGTTGGAACATACTTTAGAGGTCTTAAAATACTCTATGCTAAGCTTAAAATTATTTACTGGGCTAGAAAAAGACCTCTTGATTGCAGGGGCATTGCTGCATGATATTGGGAAGCTAGATGAGCTTGAAGTAACCTCAAGAATTAAGGGTTCTGATTCAGGGCAGCTGATTGGCCATATAGTCCTAAGCTCTATATTTGTTTCAAATAAAATGGACAAGCTTGGCATTGACAAAGAGCTAAAAAATAAACTGCTTCACATTATAGTAAGCCATCATGGAAAAACAGAGTATGGCTCACCTAAACAGCCGATGTTTCCAGAGGCAGTTGTTATTTATTATGCAGATGAGATGAGCTCAAAAATAGCTGAGATAACTGAATTTGTCAAGGATTCAATAGAAGACACAGAAGATGATTTTATGTTTCATTGGAGAAAGCAGCACAATATTTACCTTAAATGAGGTTTGGAAAATGAACGATTATAAAAAAAGAACAATAAAGACATTAGTTATTTTGCTGCTCGTATTTGTAGCTGTTTTTTTTGCAGCCTATGCCCAATTTAAGAGAGGAACTTTAATATTTGACCTTGGTATGCCAAATGGAGTAGAAAATCTTATTGTTATGTTCTTTTCAACAGCTGCAATAGTAAAGATTGTTTTTGAAATAAGCAGAGGCTGAAGACCACAAAAGTTTTGAGAAAAGCATAACTTGTTTAGTAAAATCCGTAAAGAAAGATTTAAATAACTTAAACCGGTTCTTATTGTTAACATGAATAAAAAAGTAATTGATATTGAAAAACTTGTACCTGACACCTCTGTTATAATAGAGGGCCTTGTCTCTTCAAAGATAGAAAAAAAAGAGATAGTTCCAAAGTCAGTTATAATACATGAGGCAGTTCTTGCAGAGCTTGAGCATCAGGCAAACCAGAACAAGGAAACAGGAGTTATTGGCCTCGAAGAAATTAACAAACTAAGAGAGCTTTCAGAAAAACTTGGATTTAAGCTTGAGTTTTCTGGAAAGAGGCCAACTGCTTACGAAATAAAATATGCGCGCCTTGGTGAAATAGACTCATTGATAAGAGATATTGCTTACAATGAGAATGCAAGCTTAATGACATCTGACAAAACCCAGGCAATGGTTGCAGAAGCAAAGGGAATTCATGTTATATTTATTGAGATAAAAAAGCTTTTCAAAAAGCTAAAGCTTGAGAAGTTCTTTGATGAAACAACAATGAGCGTGCATCTAAGGGAAAATGTTGTTCCATATGCAAAAAAAGGAATACCTGGAAAATGGAAATTTGTTGCTGTTGGAGATACAAAACTTACAAGAGATAATATCAAAGATATAAGCCACGAGATAATTGAGGAATCAACCATAGCAAAAGATGCCTTTATAGAAATAGAAAGGGCTGGCTCAACAATAGCCCAGATTGGAAAGTTCAGGATAGTAATAACAAAGCCGCCTTTTTCAGATGGATGGGAGATAACAGCTGTCAGGCCTGTCAAGACACTTTCATTGGAAGATTATAAACTATCTGAAAAACTGAGTCAAAGGATTGTAGAGCAGGCAGAGGGAATTTTAATTGCTGGAAGCCCAGGAATGGGAAAGTCAACATTTGCACAGGCACTTGCAATGTTTTATTCAGAAAAGGACAAGATTGTAAAGACAATAGAAGCTCCCCGTGATTTAGTGCTGCCAGATAATATAACACAGTATGCAATTTCTCACGGAAGTTCCCAGGAAATCCATGATGTCCTTCTTTTATCAAGACCAGACTACACAATCTTTGATGAAATGAGAAATACTGCTGATTTTCAGCTTTTTGCAGATTTAAGATTATCTGGAATTGGACTTGCAGGAGTTGTCCATGCAACAAATCCAATAGATGCTATCCAGCGCTTTGTTGGAAGAATTGAACTGGGAGTTATACCCCAGGTTATAGACACTGTAATATTCATAAAAGACGGTTTTGTTGACAAGGTCTTAAGCCTGAAAATGGTTGTCAAGGTGCCTACAGGGATGACTGAAGCTGACTTAGCAAGGCCTATTGTTATTGTGAATGACTTTGAGACAAACAAATTAGAGTATGAGCTCTATTCTTATGGTGAGGAGACAGTTGTTGTTCCGGTTATGTCTAATCATAAAACACCTACAAACAAGCTTGCTGAAAAAACCATAAAAGATGCATTCAGGCATTATTCTGAAGATGTTAAAGTTGATGTTGTATCAGAGAACAAATGCACTGTATATGTTCCTGAAATCAATATTGCCAAGATTATAGGAAGGCAGGGCAAGAATATTGGTGAGATTGAAAAAAGGCTTGGAATGAGCATAGACATTAAAGAGCTGGATAAGAAAACAACTGGGCAAACAATAGAATTCAACACAGAAATAAAAAAGAAAAACATTATTTTCTATCTTGATATGCAGTTCAAGGATAAGAACATAAACATATACATAAATGATGATTATCTCCTGACAGCAAAGTCAGGCAAGACCGGCCTAATAAAGATAAAAAAGAACAACAAGATAGCAAGAATCCTTGTTGATGCCATTAACGCCGGCGAGAAGATTAAGCTTATGCTTTAGTTATATCTTCTCTATTATGCTTAAAAACAAAACATTAATATATATTCAATAGATTAATCTATCTAAATAAGCTTATAAGGTGTGTAAATGCTCGGAATAAAATTTATTAGGGAAAATTCAGATATAGTAAAGAAAGACCTGAAGAAAAGGCAGGAGAAAGAAATGATAGCATGGGTAGATGACCTGCTGAAAAAAGATGAGGAATACAGGAAATCATTGCAGGAATCTCAGAATCTTAGGGCAAAGAGAAACAAAGCAACCCTTGAGATAAATGAGATGAAAAAGCAGGGCAAGAATATCTCAGCAAAAATAAAAGAAATAAAGGAATTGCCATCCAAAATAAAGAATGTAGAGGAAAAGCAAAAAGAACTGAAAGAAAAGATAAACTATTATCTTATGAGGATTCCAAACATACTGCATGAGTCAGTTCCATTTGGAAAGGATGATACTGACAACCTTGTTGTAAGGGAGATTGGCAAAAAAAAGAAGTTTGATTTCAAGCTAAAATCCCATGGAGAACTGATGGAGCACCTTAATGGCGGAGAATTTCAAAGAGCAGTTAAGATAGCAGGATCAGGTTTCTATTACCTTAAGGGAAAAATAGCATTGCTTGACTTGGCATTGCAAAGATATGCAATTGATTTATTGGTTAAACGTGGTTACACTCTTGTTGAGCCCCCTTTCCTTATGAACAGGAAGGCATATGAGGGAGTAACTTCTATGGCAGATTTTGAAAATGTTATGTATAAGATTGAGGGCGAAGATCTTTACCTTATTGCAACATCAGAGCATCCAATGGCTTCAATGTTTATGAATGAGGTTTTAAAGGAACAAGAGCTTCCAATAAAATTCTGCGGGCTTTCAGCATGCTTCAGAAAGGAAATTGGCTCGCATGGAATTGATACTAGAGGAACATTTAGGGTGCACCAGTTCAGCAAAATAGAACAATTTATATTCTGCAGACCAGAAGAAAGCTGGAAACTGCATGAGGAAATCCAGAAAAACTCAGAAGATCTTTACAAAGGATTAAAGATTCCATACAGGGTTGTGAATGTGTGCACAGGAGACATTGGGATTATTGCAGCAAAAAAATATGACTTAGAGGCATGGTCACCAAAAGAAAAAAAGTATTTTGAAGTCGGCTCTAACTCAAACTGCACAGCTTATCAGGCAACGAGACTTAACATAAAGTATGAGAATAAGAAAGGAGAAAGAGAATTTATCCATACCTTAAACAACACTGCAATAGCAACCTCAAGGGCCTTCAGGGCAATACTTGAAAACTACCAGAACAAGGATGGCTCACTAACAATACCAAAGGTTTTAGTGCCATACATGAATGGAATAACTAAGATAGAAAAAGAATAATTAAACAAAAACTATATAAATCTCTTTCTTTTAGTTTGTTTTATGGCCTTATTCAAAGACATGCTTAAATCAGATGAAACGCTTTTTAAGAATTCTGTTGTCCTCGACTATGACTACATGCCCAAGATTATGAAGTACAGGGAGGGCGAGCAGCAGCAGATGGCCTCATGCATTAAGCCGTTGTTCCAGAAAAGGAATGGCCGCAATCTTTTCATATACGGTCAGCCAGGCATAGGAAAAACTCTTGCATGCAAGAACGTTTTAAATGAGCTTGAGCATGAATCAGATGAAATATTTCCAATCTACATAAACTGCTGGCAGAAGAACACAAGCTTTAAGATATTAATTAAGATATGCAGTCTTCTTGATTATAAATTAACACATAACAAAAGAACAGACGAGCTTTTTAATATTGTCAAGGGCATATTAAACAAGAAATCAGTTATTTTTGTATTTGACGAAGCAGACAAGCTAGATGATTTTGATTTTCTTTATTCAATACTTGAGGAGATTTACCGCAAGTCAATATTTCTCATAAACAACGACAGCTCATGGCTTTCGGAGATTGAAGATAGGATAAAATCAAGATTAGTGCCCGAGATGCTTGAGTTCAGGCCATACGATGGAATTGAAACAGACGGCATAATAAGAGAAAGAATAGAATATGCATTTTTTGAAAATGTCTGGCAGGAAGAGGCAATTGAATTGGCTGTTGAGAAAACATTTGAGCTGGGTGATATAAGGTCTGGACTTTATCTTTTAAGGGAAGCAGGAAATGCAGCAGAGGACCGCTCTTCAAGAAAAATAATCCTTGATGATGTAAAGAAAGCAATGGAAAAGCTTCCGGAATTCAGCTCAAAAAAAACCGATGATATTGAAGAAGATCAAAAATTCATACTTGAGATAATAAAGAAAAACTCCGGAGAAAAGATAGGTGAAATCTACAAGGCTTATCAAGAAGCAAACGGAAAAGCAGTTTATAAAACCTTTCAGAGGAAAATAGCAAAGCTTGAGAAGGATAATTTCATATCAACAGAAAAAATAGCCGGCGGAAAAGAAGGCAAGACAACAATAATAAGCATAAAAAACATAACAAAAAAGATTACTGATTTCTAAGATTTAACTGTAAAATCATTAAACTCCCCTTTAAACTTCTCATATTCAACCTTAAAATTAGCAACACATGATAACATAGGGCCTTTTCTGCAGAATTCAATCAGTTCATCAATCTCTTTCTCATTTCCCTCTGCAATAATCTCTACATCTCCATTTGGGATATTCCTCACAAAGCCTTTAAGCCCAAGATTTCTGGCCTTAATCTTTGTGAAATACCTGAAGCAAACCCCCTGCACATAACCGGATATAATGATATGAACTCTTTTCATATCAAACTAAAGTAGATACTAGTATTTTAATTTAACTTCTTTGTCCAATGAATATAGCTCTTGAAACAAATGATTTCTTAACATACAGCTGTCTCATTATCCACTGGACACTGGACAACTGCCTGGATGAGGTATTTAAACAAAACCAATATTTAATCATCAAAGGTGATACACAATGAATGATTTAAGCATAAAAACAATTGAGAATATATTTTTCCAGCAGATAAAGAGCCTGACTCTCAACGCAGAAGATATGAGACAGGGATTTATGAGGTAACATAAATGGAAACAGACTTTTACACAGATGAAGGAATCAGCGAATCATTGGATTATGACCAAATATCTGATATTGAACAGGGATTCATGGCAGGTTATCTAGCAGCTTTTGGAGGTGATTAAATTCAATTTATTCAAAAAACTTTTTAAGAAAAAATTTATAGAATGGAATGATTACAAAGCCAAAATAGATTTTTTAGAGTATTTTTACTGGCAACAGGGAGTTTACAAGCAAAGCATAAAGAACTTTTAAATCCAAACACCTCTGCCCCCTCTCTGAGGGGGTTTTTATTCTGATTTGTATTATTCATTTTAATAAACTATTTAAATAAAGGTTCTTACCTACTTACTATGAGAGTCTACATAAAAGAAGAAGTCTTACTAAGAAAAAATGAAGCTATTAATAAAATAAGAGATGGCTCAATAATTGTACATCCAACAGACACTATCTATGGCATAGGGTGCAATGCTCTTGACTTAAAGGCAGTAAATAAGATAAGAAAGATAAAAAACAGGGAAACAATGCCTTTCTCTGTTATAGCTCCATCTAAGCAGTGGATATATGATAATTGTGTTATTACAGAAGAAGCTGAAAAATGGATAAATAAGCTGCCAGGAAGATACACCCTTATACTAAATCTCAAAAACAAAAAAGCTGTTTCAAAATCAGTTAACAATGAATGGGATACACTTGGAGTAAGGATTCCAAAGCACTGGTTTGCTGCCTTTGTTGAAAAAGCAGGAGTCCCTTTTGTTACAACAAGCGCAAACATTGCTGGAGAAGATTTCATGACTTCTATTGATGACATTGATCCAAGAATAAAAAGCAAAGTGGATTTTATTTTTTATGTAGGGATAAAGAAGGGCAGGCCATCCAAAATCATTAATTTGACAAAAGAGAAACTTGAGATAATAAAAAGATAAAACATGGAAAAAAAGGAAAAGCTTGCTAAAAAGACAAAGGTTAAGAAAAAACCAACTAATAAAGCCCAAACAAAACCCAAGAAATCAAAATTAAAAATACTTGCTTCTGGAGACATACACGGTGATACAGGGCTTGCAGAAAAGCTTGCTGAAAGGGCAAAGAAAGAAAATGTTGACTTGGTAATACTTTGCGGCGACTTAACAATGGGTGAGACAAGTACTTCAAACCTTATAGGCCCTTTTGTCAAGAGAAATAAAAAGGTAATTCTTATTCCAGGAAACCATGAGACTGTTGCAACCGCAGATTTTCTTGCAGAACTTTACGGAGCAAAAAATCTTCATGGCTATTCTGTTAAATACAAAGATGTCGGCCTTTTTGGCTGCGGCGGGGCTAATATTGGATTATTTCAGCTAGGAGAAAAAGAAATATTTAATCTACTGAAAAAAGGTTTTGATAAGATAAGATATTTAAACAAAAAAATAATGATAACCCATGTTCATCCATCAAGCACAAAGATGGAGAAATTCACAAAGTTCTTTCCAGGCTCAAAAGGGGTAAAGAAAGCTATAGATACATTTAAGCCAGATATTCTTTTATGCTCGCATGTCCATGAAGCAGAAGGCATAGAGGAAATGGTGGGGAAAACAAGGGTTATAAATGTTGGCAGAAAAGGCAAGATAATAGAAATATAATTATCCTTTCAAAACACCTAATGGTTTCATCCTGACAACTTTTAAGCTTATTCCTGCATTATGCACAGAATCAACAACCTGCTCAACATCCTTGTAGCATCCAGGGGCCTCTTCTGCAAATGATTTCCAGTTGCCTGCTTTTCCTATAATCCCTTTTTGTCTTAATTCATCATTAACTTTTTCTCCCCTGAATTTTCTTAATGCAGCATTCCTGCTCATAGCGCGTCCAGAGCCATGGCATGAGCTTCCAAAGGTTTTTTCTAATGCAAGCTCTGTTCCCTTGCAAATGTAAGAAGCTGTCCCCATTGTCCCTGCTATCAGGACAGGAGAATCAGGAAATGCTCTTGTTGCGCCCTTTCTATGAATATAGTATTTCTTTCCTTTTATTTCTTCAAGCTTTACTATGTTATGACAGACAGCATAAACAGTCTGCATGTCCATGTCTTCCCATGACTTTTTAAATACCTTTTCAAAAGTTTCCCTAATCCACTGTGTCATAACAAGCCTGTTTGTGAAGGAATAGTTAACAGCACACTTCATTGCTTTGTAATAATCCTGCCCCTCAGGAGAATTAACAGGAGCGCATGCAAGCTGCCTGTCAGGAATCCATATATTGTATTTTTTAACAGCTTTCTCCTGTATTTTAAGATAATCTGTTGCAATCTGGTGTCCAAAGCCGCGGCTTCCGCAGTGAAGCATAATCAAAACCTGGTCTTTATCAGCAATCCCTAGTTTTTTTGCATATGGCTTATCATAAACATCACTCACTTTCTGAATTTCAAGAAAATGATTTCCTGCCCCTAATGTTCCAAGCTGAGGCAAGCCCCTTTTTTTTGCCAGATCAGAAACTTTTGATGGATCAGCTCCTGGCATGCAGCCATTTTCCTCTGTATTTTTTATATCTTTTTTTGTTCCATAGCCATTTTCAACAGCCCAATTGACTCCATGAGTCATAACATTATCAAGCTCATCATAATTTAATCTTAATTTTCCTTTAGAGCCAACACCGCATGGAATTGCATTAAACAATGCCGGAACAAGCTCTTTTAATTTTTCATTAACTTCCTTGAATGTCAGGTTTGTTCTTATGGAATTTATTCCGCAGTTTATGTCAAAGCCGCACAATCCTGCTGAGATAATCCCTTTTTCACTGTCAAATGCACTTACTGCACCCATTGGCAGGCCATAACCAAAGTGCATGTCTGGAAGTCCTATAACAGGCTCTACAACTCCTGGCAGGCATGCTACATTTGTAAGCTGCTCAACAGCGCTGTCTTCAATTGCATCTAGTATTGCCTTGTTTGCAATAATCTTTGCATCAACATTCATTTTTTCTCGTGCTGTTTTTGGCAAGAGCCATTCATAATCATTTATTTTTTGGATTTTTTCTTTCATCTTAACACCTAAATATCCAAGCTTATGGTTGCCTTATAATTATCTTTTATTTTTTCAAGCTTTAGTTTGTAGTATGTTACTCCCTTGACAACAACACCTGCTTTTTTAGGGCTTATGGACTCTCCATAAGCCTTTGCTTTTAAGCTATTTTCATTAATCTCAGCTATCTCAAACCTTGAGAAAAATAATTCATCTGTATCAACCAGGGCTATCAGGTCCTGCAGCCAGTTAACCATTAACTCTTCTAATGAATCCCCACTAACTTCAATATCAATTGTTTTTTTCTCTCCAACCTTGTTTATCTCACATATGACGCTAAACAGTGCATGTGCAGAGTTCTCAAAAAGTTCTTTAAGGCTTTTTCCATATGCCTCAAACATTACATCTGATGTAAGGTCATCTATAAACTTGTATTTTTTCATATTTAGTATGTTACAATCTCATTTAGTTCAAATGGTTTTTCTTCTTCCTTTTTTTCTTCTGCTGAGCTGTCAAACATGTTAAATGTGCCCTCAGAGACTTCTGGTACTTCCTTATTTTCATCCTTTGAGGTGTATTCCTTTCCAATAAGGCTTGAAAGCATCTTTATCAGCTTTTTAATCTCCTCAGCAGAATCCTCTTTTGTGTCTATTGTGATTTTCATAAGGCAACCTCCTTTTTATAGGTAATTAGGGTATTGGCCTATGATTATTTAAACATTTCTGAAAAAACATACAAAAATTTTATTAAGTTGCTCTTACTATCCTTATTAAATGTCTGATCCTTTATTAGATTTCAAAAAAAGCATCAATAACTTAAGAAATTCTCTTAACAATATAATTTCTAAGAAGTTAAATCTTAGAAAGCAGAAGAACAGCAGGTTGTTTGATTTCAGGCAAAACAAAGAGGATTACATAAGAGCATCTCTCTCTAATTCAGTGAAAGAGCTTAAGTCATCTGCATGGGCCCTTTCAGGGATTTATAATACAAATAACTCAAATGAGCAAAACATAATAAAAATACTTGAGCTTGTCATAAAAACTGAGAAAAAATATGAGATATCTAATTTTGAGGACATGGTTTCATACATTGATGATATAGCTGAAATAACTGCCTTACTTAAATCAAGAGCAGTAAAAGAAGATGAGCTAAACTTTGATATTCCAGCACTTCCATCAGGAATAGAGTCAGATGTAATGGCTGACATCAGGGAGCTTAAACGCTGCTTTAATGCAAAATGCTATCGCTCTTCAACAATACTCTGCGGCAGAATACTGGAAACTGCATTGCATAGAAAATATTTTGAGGCAACTAATAAAGATATACTTGAGACAAGCCCCGGAATTGGCTTAGGAAATTTAATAGCAAAGCTCAATGATAAGGTTGAGTTTGAACCTGGAATAAAAGACCAGATTCACCTGATAAACAAAGTGAGAATCTCATCTGTTCACAAGAAAAAAGAGGCCTTTTTTCCAACAAGGCAACAGGCTTATGCAATAATACTTTACACTCTTGATATATTAAAAAAATTATTCAAACAATAAAATTACCTTAAAAAAATCTTATTGTTTGAGTTTAAAAGAACATAAAATAATGTTTTGTATTTCTCCGGGTTGTCAAAGATGGTCTTTAGAGCATCAACAGTCTTGTCAAATTTCCATTTAAGTTCCTGTGCAAACTCTTTTGCAGATATCTCATTCTTCCTTGTTCTCAGAGAAATAAATACATTATTCATTTTTTCAAGGTCTTTTTCATTAATTTGCTGTGTTTTCATTTCTTCTTTACTTTTTCTAATGTTGCCTCAAGCTTTGCAACAGCTTCATCTGCCTCTTTCTTGCTTTTAACTCCTGTGCAGACTATCTTGCCGTTAGAGAACAGCAAAAAGCTTGCCTTTGGCTCTTTAATTTTATAAACCAAGCCTGGAAACTGCTCTGGCTCATACTCAACATTTCTGAGTTTCATAACCAGATCGTTGAGGTTAAGTGCAAAACCTAAAGCTCCTGAAGCAACCATATTCTGGACTTTTATTTCAGGCTCAATATCTATCTTGACTTTTACTCTTTCTAAAAGTTTCATTATCTTATGGATAGATTCTTTTACTTCCTTCATTGTTTTTGCACCAGTGCAGACAACACGCCCGGTTGTAAAAAGAAGTGCTGATGATTTTGGTGTCTTTAATCTTATGACAAGCCCTGGAAACTGCTCTGGATTATACTCTGTATTTGGCAGAGTTGATGCTATCTTCTCTAAGTTTAGTGGATGCTTAAAGTCTGTAGAAACAACCATATTTACAATTCTTATTCCTTTAGCCATTTTTAAACCCCCTATATAAGCCTTTTTAAAGGCCTTTTTAAATGAATAAAAACTGCTTACTCATAAACCTTTCGGTTTTTAAGCAGCTACATTGAAAAAGTTCTGTTATTAAAGAAAGTTTTAAATAGGGGTAACTAATTGTATTATTAAAAAAGGATTTATAAAAAACAAAAAGGAGGTTTAAAAATGGACACATGGATTTGGGTTGTTTTAGGAGTAGTTTTATTAGCCCTTCTGTATTACTTCTTCGTGATGAAGAAGAAATAAATTTGATTTCAGAAAGGCTTGATTTATTTTTTTATTTTTTATTGAAATTTCTTGGAAAAGGTAGAGGATAGTTTATGAAAAATAAAGCTGCTGTCAGAAAACCAAAAATAGGCCTAACACTTGGAAGCGGTGGTGCAAGGGGAATAGCACATATCGGAGTGCTGAAAGTTCTGGAAAAAAATAATATTCCCATAGATTACATTGCAGGCGCAAGTTCTGGTGCATTTGTAGGAGCATACTACGCACTTAACAGGAAGATAGATGGGTTTGAAAAAATATGCCTTGGTTTGACAAAGAAAAAGGTTCTTTCCTTTATTGACCCAATCAACCCAAAGAAGGCATTAATTGCAGGCAATAAACTTAAGCAAGAAATACGCAGAATATTAGAAAATAAAGATTTTAATGACCTTAAAATTCCTTTAACAATTATTGCAACCAACCTTGAGAATGGCCAGGAAGTTCATCTTAAAAAAGGAAATCTTGCTGATGCTGTCAGGGCAAGCATAGGCATCCCAGGAATATTTTATCCTGCGAGACTAGATGATAAATGGCTTGTTGACGGCGGACTGATAAATGCAACGCCTGTGGATGTAGCAAGAGAAATGGGTGCTGACATTGTCATTGCTGTTGACTTGACAATGAGCAACGAAGCAAAATTTAAAGATCCAGCAATAGTTGGAACATTGGTGCAGTCATTTGATATAATGAGAACAGAGCTTACAAGATTAAAGATTCAGTCTGTAAGGAATTTAGTTTTAATACAGCCAACTGTTGATGATAGAAATGAGATTGACGCATTAAGGTTTTATGAGGCCAAAAAATTCATAAAATCCGGCGAAGATGCAGCTGAAAAGGCCATGCCGGAAATCAAGAGAAAAATAAAAGAATTTTCTAAAGAATAACTATTCTCTTACTTCATAGGAGTCGGTTCGGATAACAGGAATTTCCGATGTTAGTTGCAATTGGCAGGCGAACTAACCTAATTTATCATTACAAATCTACACTTGGTAAACCGAGTCTTTTTAATAAAACCTCAAGTTCTCCTTTAGAAACACCAGAACCTTTCCAACATTTTGTATTTTCAGGTATACCCTCTTTTGTTAAAGGAGACTTAGTTGTTAAATCATAAGTATAAAAGCTAGGACGAATTTCAAGTTTAAAAAATTCATTACCAGTAATAGAAGCCATTACATTTTCATCAAGTTTAAGAACATATAAGCTTCCAAACATTCCCTGTTCTTGTCCACTAACCCATTTTCCAATAGATTCATTATTGGTGAGCATTCCTATTCTTATATTTTTATAATGATCTGGAAATTTTGCTTCTAATGCTTCAAAGTTATCCCATAGAATTCTCCCATGGTAAATTGTGAGATAATCTAACCTATCCATTTTAGTTCACCTTAACTATACAGTAATAAGCTTTTCTTTATAAATCTTTCGGTTCTTTACTACTTATAAAAGATAACAATACAGACGCCCACCTTTATGAACTCTCGCCCGCCAACTTTGAATTTTTCCTTCGCTTCGCTATGGAACATTGCATTAAAATCCAACCCCTCCAAGTATTTGAGGGCAACTAACAGCGATCGCATACGTTAAGTGAAATATTACTCGGGCCACACTAGGGCTTTAACCCTTCAAAGAACTAAGCCTCGGGAGGGAGTTGCACCCCCGACCTGCAGATTACGAATCTGCCGCTCTGGCTAGCTAAGCTACCGAGGCAATT
>Ga0268281_1001036_pt1 | contig 17312 bp, 13 predicted proteins | sample saktaG_10_FD_190134 | JGI IMG/M metagenome (GOLD analysis project Ga0268281, IMG submission 190134) | Saline water microbial communities from Sakinaw Lake, British Columbia, Canada - sak_2011_5_24_50m | ecosystem: Environmental > Aquatic > Non-marine Saline and Alkaline > Saline ... | reverse complement strand
TTCTTATGCAAAAATAAATTTTGGTAATAATTTAAAAATTATACCAGACCTATATTATATTGGTAAGATAAAAAATGATTATGTTCTTTACAGTTCTTTACTAAATAGGGTTTTTTTATTAGATAAAGAAGCTTTAATTGCTTGTTACTAGTTATAACAAGTAAACTCGTCACACTTCTTTTAAAAAATCTAGTTGAAGGATTTGTTGAATTTATCTTTAGATTATAATAAAAAATTTATTAAAAATCTGAAAATAAAAAAGCTGTTTTCGGCAATTAGAAAATTTCTGGAATACTTTCTTTAAATAGCGAAAACAGCAAAGATTATTAAAAGGTTATTAAAAAGAATTGATAAAATACAGAAATTCTTCCCGTTAGTTTTTAGATTAAGCCAGAATTACCTAAAGAGTTTAAAGTAAAAGCAACCTAAACATTTTTAAAAACAGAACAAGAAATAGATGTAAGGCATGAATAGGAAAAGATTATTTGGGCCTTCGCAAGTTGATATGTTATAGCAAAAGATACATTCTGTCAATTTCAAGTAGTTATAAATAGCTTGACTTCTTTCAAGAAAAATTGGAAAATGAAATAATCTAAAAGGAAATTTGTTTTATAAAAAATAACTTATCTTAATTAAATATCTTAGAAAAGCAAACAAGAAGATGACTTTGAAGTAAAACTATGAAAAAGCTTCCCCAAATCAAAAAAAACATAAAAGCTTTTTTAAGCAGTGAAGAAGGAAAAATCAGCCAGAAAAATGTGTCAAAAATAGGACTTGGTTTGGCGGTATTGGGATTAATGCTAGGGAGAACTGCCTTGGCTGACCACAACAGTTACTTTAAGAATGTAGCGGGAAAGGGGACTCACTATTCAGCGACCGAAACCCCTCCGTCTACAGGAGAGCATACCAGTCAGTTTTTAAATGAAGCAGGTCATGGGAAGCATACTTCTCATAGCTCCCATGGTTCCCACGGCTCTCACAGCTCCCATGGCTCCCACGGCTCCCACGGCTCTCACAGCTCCCATGGCTCCCATGGTTCCCACGATTCTCACAGCTCCCATAGTTCTCACGGTTCCCACAGTTCTCATGGTTCCCACAGTTCCCACGGTTCTCATAGCTCTCATGGTTCCCACAGTTCCCACGATTCTCACGATTCTCATGGTTCTCATGATTCTCATACTTCTCATGCTTCCCATAGTTCTCACGGTAGTGCTTGTCCTTGTTGTGCAGGAGTTGGTGCAGAAATATAATACCCCGTCGTTTTTATGAGAATAAACTTTATTGATTTTTTAGATAATTCTTATGCAAAAATAAATTTCGGTAATAATTTAAAAATTATACCAGACCTATATTATATTGGTAAGATAAAAAATGATTATGTTCTTTACAGTTCTTTACTAAATAGGGTTTTTTTATTAGATAAAGAAGCAAAAAAATTGCTTGATTCTCAAAAAGTACCGGAGGATAAACAAAAAATATTTTCTCGAGCTAAGTTATTCTTAAGCAAAGATAGCAGTATTTTCCGTTCTTATTGCAATCCTTATACTAAGTTTCGATATTATAGCGATCTTTTTATCCTTTTGACTACCGACTGTAACTTAAAGTGTAAGTATTGTTTTGCTCAGGGAGGAGATGTAAAAGAAACAATTGACTTTGATTTTATTAAAACAGCTTTAGATTATATCTCGGAGAGAAATAAAAAATCTTTGAAGATTTACTTCCATGGAGGAGGAGAGCCCAGCCTAGAGATTGGTTTAATAAAGAAAATAATTAAATATGCCGAGAAGAAAATAGATAAATTAGATTTTGGTATCCAGATAAACGGTGTACTTCCTAAAACAGCTCTTGTTTATTTAATGAAGAATAATTTCCAACTTTCTGTGTCTATAGATGGACCGTCTTATATTCAGGATAAACAAAGGCCGTTGAAAGGTGGAGGTCAAAGTAGCCCTTTTGTTGAGAAGACTATTAAATTCTTAACAAAAAATAACTATCCTTTTTCAGTAAGATCTACAATTTCTACTTTTTCCGTTACAAAACAGAAGGAGATAATTAGACACTTTCATAAATTAGATATAAAATCAGTTCATTTCGAACCAATATTTGAAGCGGGAAGAAGTCTTAAACCGAAGGATAATTTTTCCAAAGCACCTGATTTAGATTTATATATAGAGAATTATTTAGAAGCGAAAAAAATAGCCGATGAATTAAATATTAGATTAATAAGTGCTTTTTTACCGGTTTATAGAAGGTCGTGTGCTCATTGTGGTGCTTCTATTCCTAATATGTTTCTTACTCCTGATGGTTACATTAGTTGTTGTTATGAGGCCTATCTTGGAAGAATGGCGCCAAAAGAGTTAATATATGGAAGGTTTGACAAGAAAAGAAAAAAACTCCTCTTTAATCAAAGAAGGATTAGTTATTTACAGAAAAGAATAGTTTGTAATATGCAATCATGCCAAAATTGTTTCTTAAAATGGAACTGTGCAGGAGGGTGTCATAGTAAAACAATTGCTTTAACCGGTGATATGTTTAAAGTTAATCTGGGAAGATGTAATGCAAAACGAAAATGTAGTAAAGAATATCTACTTTATAAAGTAGAAAAAGAACTCTATTCCATTAAAATTAAATAAATAAAAATGAAATTGCTTAATTTTAGAAATAAAGAAATATTTATCTTGATTATTATCTCAGTAGTTTTAGTCTGCATTGTTTATTTTTCTCTTTCTAATAATATTCCTTCTGAGACAGACTTTCAGGCTGATGAGAAGTTTTCACCGTTAGATTTTAGCCTTGAAGACCAACAAAAAGGAGAATTGGTTAATTGGCTAAAAGAAAATCCTGATATTGCCGTGAAAAAAGAAATAATTATCTGTAAAGATACATCCCATGCGCCATCTATCTTGTATAAAGATATTGCTGAGGCGACAGAAGAAGGGTTGGGCATAAGGATTACCTATTACTACGTTCCCTGGACTGAAATTATTCCTGCTTTAATTGAAGGGAAATGCGATACAATTTTTGACTTATCAATTTCAGAGGAAAGAAAAAAAAGTATACTTTTTACAGAGATAGTTTATCCTGGTAGAGACCAAGCTATTGCTGTATCAAAAGATAATGAACAATTACTTGAGATGTTTAACTCTATTATAACCGAGCTGAAGTTGATTATAAGATAATATTTTTAGGGCAGCCGATCTCATAGAAATTTTATAATAAAGATTAAAAAGAATATGCCGAGAATATGATAACGAACGAAATGAATTAAGGAAATTATTATTGTGTTTTGATACTTATTCTGCGGCACCGGGCATGATGGAAGTCTTAAACACTTCCTCTTTTTATTCAATAATTAGATATTTTAAACTGGTCTTAGCAATTGAATTTTGTATAATTTGATACAGAATCAGTGACGATATCTTTTAGTCGAATTGAGCATTTTTTTTGGGGAGACTGAAATAAAGAAAATGGAGAAAATAGGAAATATGGTATATTATACTAATAGAGAAATGTCTTTAATGGTGGCAATTGCCCTTCTAAATATTTATGTCAAAAATTACTCTTTCTGAAAGAGGGAAAATCATAAAGTTTTTAATTGCTATTGTTTTTATTTTAATAGGCGTTAGTTTAAGGTTACTTCCTCATCCTCCTAATTTTGCTCCAATTACTGCAATAGCTTTATTTGGAGGAGTTTATCTTTCAAAAAAAACAAGTTTATTTCTTCCTGTCTTAGCCCTGCTAATTAGCGACATGTTTCTTGGTTTCTATCAGCTTAGTTTGATGGTTTTTGTATATGGAAGTTTTCTTTTATGTGTGATTTTGGGTTTTTGGCTAAAAAAACATAAAAAATGGCATATTACTCTGGGAATCTCTCTTCTTTGTTCGCTTATTTTTTTCTTTCTAACAAATTTTTCTGTTTGGGCTTTTACCTCTTGGTATCCAAAAAGTTTTTCTGGGATAATTCAATGTTACTTAATGGCTTTACCATTTTTAAAAAACACAGCAATAGGAGATTTATTTTATATAACTGTTTTTTTTGGGACTTATGAACTAGTAGAGGTTTGGGTTAGGAAGAAATTTAGGATAATTAAGGCAATTCCTAAACTGGCTGTAAATTAAATAGAAGTTATTAGATAAAGAAAAGATTGATAAAATAGTTCTTGATTACTTGTAAAGCATTTTCTAAATAGGACTCTAATAGGAAATAAATCATGAGAAGAAAAAAAGATATTACCATAATAAATTTCTCACTTCCTGTCAGCACCGGCGACCCTAAAAATAAAATAATAAGAGTTGTACCTATTGGTCCGCTATATATAGTCTCTTTTTTAGAAAAAAGAGGCTTTTCCGTTGGTTTTAAAGATTATCAATTGAATGGGTTCAAAAACCCATTTGATAGTGATAATATTCTATCTTTTTTAACAAGTTCATCTAATATCGTCGGCATTAGATCGGATAGTCATTTACTTCCTTTTTTAATATATGCAATTCGAAAGCTGAAACAGAAATTTCCCAAGAAGATAATCATCCTTGGTGGCCCGGGGCCTACCAGCGTTGCCGAGATACTAATTAAGAATTTTCCTTTCATTGACGTAATTGTTAAGGGAGAAGGTGAACATACGACTCTGGATTTGATGCAACACCTTAAAAAAAAGGAAAAATTAGATGACGTGAAGGGAATTGTATTTAAGAAAAAAGATGGGAGTATAAGAGAAACACCCTTAAGAAAAAGAATAGACAATCTTGATAAGTTACCTTTTCCTGCCTATTACAAACTTAATCCCAAAGATTATCAGAGAATAAACATAATAGCTTCTCGTGGTTGCCCCTTTAAATGTACCTTCTGCGATGTCGCTCCCTTTTGGCAACATTGTAATATTTCAAGGAGTATTGATAATGTGATTGAAGAAATTTATTATTTTCAAGATATTTTCCATTTTAAACGATTTGGCTTTTCAGATGACAATTTTGTATTAGACAGAAAGAAGGTATTAGAGTTTTGTGATAAATTCAAGAAGAGCGGGATAAATGCCCAGTGGAGTGCTTATGGGAGGGTAAATCTAATGGATGATATATTGATGAAAAAAATGTCTAAAGCGGGCTGTTACGGTATTTTTTTCGGAGTTGAATCTGGCTCAAACAGAGTGTTAAAAAAAATCAAAAAAGGATTTACCGCAGCAAAAGCCAGGGAACTAATTATCAGGTCAACTAAATATTTTGAGAAGGTATGTGCTTCTTTTATGTGGGACTTCCCCTTTGAATCCCTTAGTGATTTTTTAAAAACTATTAAGCTAATGAATGAATTGTCAAGAAATCCAAAAATTATAACTCAAATTTTTCTATTAACACCGATTGCAACCACTGCCTTATATCAAGAATACAAAGACACTCTTACATTTCCTAAAAAAGAATTTGGCTCACTTGTTTATCCGGTAAGAAAAAAACTTATAGCCGAAAAGGGAATATTTGATTTAATCAAAAAATATCCTGAGATATTTTCCTTTTTTTATCGATTTAAGTCTATTGAATTTGATTCAAAAAGACGTATTATAAAATCCATGGGCATCAATATTTAGAAGTTTTACGAACAGAGAGGATAGAGCAAATAATAGTTTTAACAATTTTTTTCAATATTTAATATAATGAGAACAAAATTTTTTGATTTAATTAATAACTCCGAGCTGAAAAACCTCAATAATGAGATTAAAATTATTCCTGATTTACACAGAATAGGTCAGATTAAAAATGGTTATATTTTTTATAGTTCTTTGCTGAATAGAGTTTTTTTATTCAATAATAAGTTAGAAAATATTAAAAATAGAGATATTCTTCATGCTTTTCCCGTTCCCGATAATCAATCTATGGGTTCTAGAACTCTAATGTTTATTTTCCCGACAACGAATTGCAACTTAAGATGTAAGTATTGTTATGCCAGAGGAGGAGAAAGAAAGCTTAATATAAATTTAGAATTGGCAAAAAAGGGTATTGATTTTTTCCTAAAACTTGAAAAAAATCCCAAAAGTCTTTGTATCCGCTTTCAGGGAGGTGGAGAGCCTACTACGGAAATAGGATTAATCAAAAAAATAATGGCATATGCTAAAAAGAGAGTAAAGAGAACTTATTTTGGCGTTCAAACAAACGGGGTATTTTCAGAAAAAACTGCCTTATGGTTAGCAAAAAACATGAACTGGGTTTCAATTTCTTGTGATGGTCCTCCTTTTATTCAAGACAAGCAGAGACCGCTTAAAAATGGAAAGCGAACCAGTCATTTTGTGGAGAGAACAATAAGAATTCTTTCAAGATTCAAAATCAATCTTTTTGTTAGGTCTACCATTACAGCATATTCGGTGAGAAAACAAAAAGAAATATTAGAATATTTTTATAGATTAGGCATAAAACAAATACATTTTTCGCCATTATTTAAAATGGGTAGAAGTGATCAGACGATAAGCTTATTCAATCAGCCTCCAAATTTTAACGCATACGTTAATAAGTCCTTAGCTGTCAAAGAATTAGCAGAGGAATTTAATATTTATTTAAAGGAAAATGTTTTCTTTTGGGTTTGTTCTAAAAGAAATATTTACTGCGATTGCTCTATCCCCAGTTTTATGTTAACCACTGATGGTTTTATCAGTGCATGTTACGATGTCTATTTAGGTAAATCACATGAAAAATCCCCTTTTATCTATGGGAAATATGATAAGAAAAATGGTAAGTTTATTTTAAATCAAAAAAAAATTGACTATTTACAAAAAAGAACCGTAGATAAAATTGAGAAATGTAGCGATTGTTTTTTAAAATGGAATTGCGGAGGAAGCTGTCCCTCTCGGGCATTGAGAGCGACAAAAAATATATTTGAGCCCTCTAAAAAAGATTGCTTATCTGCAAGAAAGATATCTAAAAGATATATAATTTATCGTGCTAAGAAATATTGGGAAGGAATAAAACCTTTTCTTGAACAAAAGAAAGCCGGGTTATTTTTTGTTATGTATTTCAACAAATTCAGGTTAATAGAGGCGGGGGGAAATTCAATAGAAAAAAGTTCCTTTATTAGAATTAATCCAGCCAAAAAAGATTTAAATTTATTATTAGAACAAATATTATCCTGCAAAGACAAAGACTATAAACCAAAGTTATTTTTGCTTTCTTTTAACTTTTTTAAGAATGATTTAAATATTAAAACCGGAGAAAAGGTAGAAATATTACTTTCTAATCTCAAAAAAAATAAAGTATTCTTTAAGGTGACCAAGCCTTTTCCTAAACCTTTATTTGGCTTAAGATATGAGGAGATTGTTGAGATCTATAAAGTTCCTAAAAATTGTTATGAGTGTTTAGAGTTATTTACTGTCCAAAACAAAAAGATTAGGTTTTGTAACGAAGTTTGGAAAAATAAGAAAATAAGTGATTATTTTAATCGAAGAGAGGTATTTGAAGATTATAAAAAAACTCTTAGAAAATATGCCAAAAGAAAAAATAAAAAGAGTGGTAATTATTGCTGGGTATAAATGTAATTGTCATTGTTTGTTTTGTCTTAATTCTCACAAGAGAGATGTCCCAGATAAAACTACTCAAGAGATAAAAGCCGAGATGATAGAGGCGAAAAAAAGAGGAGCGAAATATCTTGAGTTAAATGGAGGAGAGCTGACTATCAGGCCAGATATAGTTGATTTAGTAAAATTTGCTAGAAACTTAAATTTTTCAGTTATCACCATTCCTACCAATGGATTAATGTTTTCTTATAAAACCTTTACCAGAAGGATGATTGAAGCTGGTTTAAATAATATTATTTTTTCTATCCATGGCCACAATGCTGAATTACACGATTATTTAACCCAAGTTCCCGGTAGTTTTAAAAAATTGGAGCAGGGCTTGAAAACCGTAAAAAATTGTATAAAGAATCTAGGTTTGAAAAACATATATCTTGGCTCAGATACAGTTATAGTTAAACAGAATTATCGATATCTTCCTCAAATTGGAAAATATATTTTTGACTTAGGACTCAGAGATTCAGAGTTTATTTTTGTTGACCCAACTTACGGAGCAGCCCATGAGAATTTTGCTAAACTTGTCCCCAAAATCTCAGAAATTGCTCCTTATGCTCATAAATGTTTAGAGATTGGCAGGCAAAACCATATTCCTCATTGGCATATTCGATATGTTCCCCTTTGCTATTTTGAAGATTATTTGGACCAGATAAGCGAGTTAGAAGAATTAAAAATTTTCCGTACTGAACATATTGCTCCAGACTTTATTAATTTAAATGTGGAAAAATCAAGAATAAATTTAGCTAAAAGCAAAACGGAGAAATGTCGAAACTGTAAATTATATAATAAATGTGAAGGAATTTGGAGGGAATATTTAAAACATTACGGAGATAAAGAGTTAAGGGCGATAAAATAAATTATTTAATTGTATTATGCCTGACATTTCCATTTGGAATAGATGTAATAATAATTGTATAATGTGTACCAATTCTTTAAATTTTCGGAATAAGGTAGATCCAAATCTTCTCAGATTTGAGACGCTCGCTCGGAACATTAAATCTTTTGGGAAAATTAAAGAGTCTATTACTCTTTCTGGAGGAGAACCAACTATTCATCCCGAATTTTTAAATTTACTCAAGTGGTTAAGAAAACAGTTTCCCCAAACAAAGATTGCTATAGCCACTAACGGAAGAATGTTTTGTTATCCGGAATTCACTAAAAAATGTTTTCTTATAAATAATCTTACCCTTGAAATAGCTATTCATGGTTATAATGCTCAAATGCATGACGACATTACTAGGACTAAGGGAAGTTTTAGCCAAACAATATCTGGTATTCATAATATTTTGAAGTATAGAAGCAGTTTTCATCAATTGGAAATAAGGATAATTCTTATCAGACAAAATTATAAATATTTAGACAGAATACTTAATCTAATAATGAACGAGTTTTCTTCGGTTGATCGGATAGTTCTCCTTTTCCAAGAGATGGAAGGGATATGCGGAGAGAATTTCAAGAAGGTGGGTATTACCCATAAAGAGGTTAAAAAATATTTACCACCCCTGTTCAAAAAATGGAAGAAAAAGTTCAAAGACCTTCGCTTATATCATTTTCCTTTATGCACTATAGATTTTAATTTATGGAAATACAGTTGGCGAACTTTACGTAAAGATGAAGTCACCTTCTTACCTTCTTGTAATAAATGCTTATACAAAAAGTACTGTTTGGGTATCCATAAAGATTATTTAAAATTAATAGGAGATGAAGAATTTATACCTATTAGAAAAAGATTATTTATTGAGGCAAGGAATGATTTTTACCATCCTATTCTCGAGGTCAAGGAAGTTGATTAAAGTAAGTTAATATATTGAAATTAAACATCTTGTTTCTTCAACCGATCAATTCAAACGGCTCCCCTGTCTAGGTTCAGATAGATATTAACCACCCTATGTTTGTAAAATGATAATATCTTTGGTCACTAATCGATCTGTTTGAAGCTTCCAGGCTATTGCTTGGCAACAGTCATAAATATTAGCTATTCTTATAAGCAGTGAGTTTTTTCCTTTCGTATAAGTTTTTTAATTCATTTTTCGAGATAAGGACTGGAATGCAAGGCATGATTTTAAAAAGGAAAGTTAATCTCCTTTTTTATTTTATTACAATTCTATGATGCCATTGCTTTCTCCTCTTTCTTTTTTTTCAAAAAATCTCCCAAAGATTCATAAAGAAGGCCGAATATTAGTTCTTTAATCTCCCATTCTATTTTATGTAAACTTTATAAATGACAATGGAAATCAATAATTTTTTTCCATATTCTTTAAATCCAACACATCGGGTCTGTTTCTAAATAATCACCTCTTAAATTATATGCCGTTCCTCTACAGCCACCACAAATATTTCGTTTTGGACATTTTCCACATTTACCCTTTAAATTATCTCTATTTCTTAATTTAAGAAAAAGTTCTGAGTTTAGCCAGAGATTTTTCAAATTATCCTTTCTCACATTCCCAACTTTAATCATTAGTACGGGACAAGGGGTTACGTCTCCAGTTGGAGTTATACATAAGCTCGCAACCCCCGCCCCACACCCGCCATAGACATTTTTATAGGGACCCTTTGGATAATTGGGATCTAATAGACACTTCAATGGATCACCGCTGCTGATTAACAATTTTCCCTCTAATTTTTTTTTCTTTCTGTAAATTAATTTAAGTATTTTTTTATTTTGTTCTTTAGTTAACGCTAAATAGCGATTTCTTGCTCCTCTTCCAGAGGGGATAAATCGCTCCAAAGATAAGGCATCAACCTCTAATTTTAAAGCTAATTCGAAAAATTTTTCTATTACAGAATTTGTTTTTGTTAATGATGTTATAACTGAAACCATTACAACTCTCATACCTTCTTTCTTGGCAATCTCAATTCTCTGAATTACTTTTCTAAATATACCCTTTCCTCTTATTTCATTATTTAATTCAGCTGTGGGCCCATCAATACTGAAATGCATTTCTTCCATCCCAGCTTCTTTAAGTTTCTTTATAAGTTCCTTTGTGATAATCGTTCCATTAGTTGCTGTAAAAACTCGCAATCCAGCTTCAGAGGCTTTCTTTGTATATTCTATGATATGCTTGTGTAACAAAGGCTCTCCACCTGAAAAAAAAAGCATCTTTGCGCCAGCTTCTATTATTTGATTAAGTACTTTTAAACATTCTTTATGATTCAGCTCATCTCTCAGAGCTTTTCCGGAAGAAGAACAGCATGTTTTACACCTTAGGTTACATTTACGAGTAATCTCCCATACAACCATTATTAAACCATATTTCCCTTCTTTATTAACCATGTTTAAAAAAAGTGTCAATTATTTTTCTAAAGCTTTATTAAAACATTCTTTGGCTTTTTTATAGTTTTTTGATTGAAGATAATATTGACCCAGAGAAATATAAGAATCATAAGATTCAGCATCTTCAGGAGATAACCTAATAATTTCTCGATGAATTTTTACTCTGCCAAAAAAAATAGAAAATTGAACTTACTACTAGTAGTATTAATGATATTTGTTTTTTTATTTATTTTTATCAATTTCATTTTCTCTTTTAATTATACAATAAGATAGGGAAATTATACAATAAGACGAGAGAAGATGATTAAAATAAATTTCCTATTATTAAATTATATTAATTTTAAAAGAAATAATTAACAACATAATTAATAAAATAGAAGGTAGGATTAGAGTTGTTTTATTTTTATTTATAAAATTGTGTTTAAACCTTAATCTTTTTACCCTCAGTGACATGTTACTGAAAGATGCAATTTAAAATGTAACCATTGCTATTTTAAACCAAAGTTTTTTAAAAACGAGATGTCTCTAAATCAGCTTTTTGGAATTCTTAAGCAATATTTCGAACTTCTTAAGGGATAGAAACTTCCTAAAGAAAGGTCAAGAATTTCTATTACTGGAGGCGAGCCTTTGGTTAGAGAAAATTTTTTTAATTTCCCTGAGAAAATTTATTAATAGAGAAACCTTACCAAGCATGACATTCCCACTGTGCTTGCTGAAACTCCTACCCCTTGTTTCTTTAAGAGAGCTTAAACTTTGTACTTAGACCATGACGGATACTGTTTTCTGATTCCGACTGCTTCAATTACGGTATTCCAATTTGTCGTTGGCTTGCGCAAGTGCTTTGGACGGTGAGATATGTCATTTAATCCCAAGATGCCTTGTTTCTTGAACCTTCTCAGCCATTGGCGCACAGTATATCTTGTTAGTCCAAAATGACGGGCAGTGAGAGATATGTTCTTGCCGTGGCTTTGATGCCAGTCAATCATCTTCAATCTGTGCCGACCATCAAGAGTCAATGATTCAACTCTACCGGCCCAGTTAGCGATAGAAATGGCTCCGGGAATGGTTGTACCATATATTGTCATATGGCATCCAGAATACCTGTTCTTCATGGACTTTTAAAGCATCCAGGTGGATAGTATCATATAAACCAGTACAAAACATTGACATTAATTTAATTTTGCGTTATAATAGGAATCAGAAAACAAGAAATTCTTATGTTTTCTTAGTTCTTAGCAAATTAAAAATTAAAGAAGGGAGGATGGAAAAGTGAAGACAAGATTATTTCTGGCAGTTTTATTGATTTTTTTGGTAATTTTATTAGTTGTTTTGAGTGAAGCCGTTCCTGGACTTACAGACCTCGTTTTTCGGAGATATGGGACAGAAAAGATACTGTCGGATAACCAAGGTAAAATTCAACACATTGTGTTTCAAATTCCGGAATCAAAAAACAATTATTTTTGGTCTGTTTCACTAAATTACTTTCAATTGATACTTCAAGAGCTTGATAGTAAAGCAAAAGTAACTATAATCACCGATTCTCAGCGGTACTCTGAAAGGTTGTCCGAAATGATAAAAAATGAATGGAATATCCGTAACCCTATCAGAATGTTAGTGATTCCCGAAAGCGAAGAAAAGCTTTCTCCTTGGGGACAAGATGGGTATGTTGTTGTTAAAAACAAGGGCAGAGGGATTACGCTTGTAGCACCTGTGTCAAAAAGACATTCAACAGTTTTGAAAACTTTGTCTGAAACATATCCTTATATGACGAGCGTTATATCTGACATGGACTTTGACGGTGGGAATATAGTATCTAACGATAGATATGTTTTTACAGGATATTCTTTAATTGAGGAAAATAACAAATTAGGACTAGATGAACAAGAAATCATTCAGAGATTAGAAAAAATGTTTGGTAAGGAAGTGATTGTTATTGGAGACAAAAATCATAGAGCTCCATTTGCTCATATTGATATGTATTTGACTCCAATCGGTGAAAGAACTTTGCTTTTAGGAGATTCAAAATTAGCAGTATATTTATTGCTTAAAGCAGACAATTCCTCAATTACTGATTCTCCGATTCTCAAAAAACAGATTGAGCTAAATCTTTCCGAAGATATATTTGAGGCACTGGAGAGGGTAAAGGATAAGCTTGAAAGTCAAGGATTTCAAGTAATAAGAGTACCTTATCTTGGGGTAACTTATTCTACTCAAATTTTACACGGGCAATGGGCTTGTTTCATTACATACAATAATGTTCTTATCGAAGAAAAGGGAAATGAGAAAGTTGTGTATTTGCCGATATATGGAATAGAGTCACTAGATAAAAAGGCGATAGAAATCTATGAATCTTTAGGTTTTAAGGTAAAAGAAGTAGAAGTAGGCCTGGGAATTACCAAATTTGGTGGATCAATTAGATGTCTCTCAAAAATAATAGAACGAAATTAAAAATCCCTTGTCAAGATAAATTGGCAGGGGATTTTAACTTTTAAATCCGAAACTTGATAAAGAGATGAATTTATTATATTCTTAAATGAGGTATTAAATACAAAGTTTTAGGAAGTAAAATAGCTTAGCATTACTTTCGAATTTTAAAGAAATCGACTGAAAAATTAAATTAGATTCTCTGTCGATATTTTTAAAAGCTAATAATTTAGTGTTTTTCATTAAAGAAAATAAAATCGGTTTAGCAAAAGAATTAAGGAGAATGTTTCCGAAGGAAGAGTTTGTTCGGTTGGAGAATCGCGGAAATTCTAGAATATTTTCTTCTGATGAAAGAATAATCAAATACTTGCCCGAAAAATATCTTAAGCCATATTTTGATATTTACGATCTTCTAAAAGGAAGAACAAACATAGGGTTACCGGAAATCCTTGATGTTAAAAAATCTGAAGTTCTAGAGAGCTACATAGTGGTAATGAAGAAAAATAGAGGAGATCTCTTAGCAGATGTTTGGAAAGATTTTTCCATGGAAGAGCAGGGGCTTATTTTAAAGAAAATGATGCTTCTTTTGAAAAAGATTAATTCCGTTTCACTAAATCCGAAAGATGTTCCGAAATCTCTTATATTCTTTTCTAGAGACCTTAGTTGGAATAGGGAAGTGAAGGAATTTTGCTTAACGAAACTAGATGAATATGAAAAAAATGGCTTTATAAAAAAGAGTTTACACAACTCCTTTCTGTTGATCTTAAATGAGAACATAGACTATATTGCAAGCATTGATTACGTTCTCTCGCACAGAGATTTTCATTTTAACAATCTTTTAATTGATAAAAATTTTAACTTAACTTTATTATTTGATTTTGAAACATTTGGCATCGGGGATAAATATTTAGACTTAGTAATAGCTGGTTCATTCCTTAGAGAGAAATACCAGAAGATGTTCTTTGATCTTTATGGAAGGCCTAAAAACTTTGAGGAGATTTCAAAAGTGTATCGACTGATTATGTCAATAAGTTTTTTTAAAAAGGTTGATATTAAAGAAGAAAAAGAAGTTATCGAGTTTATTGAAAAAGGATTTCCTTTTTTCAATTTCGAACTAAAAAAGAACCATGAAAAGAATTGATATTAAAGTTGGGTTTCAGTGTTCTAATCTCTGCAGATTCTGTGTTCAAGGAGACAAGAGATACAAGTATCCAGACAAGAGCACCGGGGAAATAAAAGAGATATTAAAGAAGTCAAGAAAAGATGCTGAAGGCGTTGTTTTTACGGGTGGAGAGCCGACATTCAGACCAAAAGAACTTTTAAAATGGGTGTCTTGTGCTAAAGAGTTAGGGTATGAAATAATACAAATCCAAACTAATGGCAGGATGTTTTCTTATCTCGGTTATTGCAAGGATTTAATTAAAGCCGGAGTAAATGAATTTGGACCGGCCTTACATGGTTCTACTCCTAAAATCCATGATTATCTAACAAGGGCACCGGGGAGTTGGGAGCAAACCACCAAGGGAATAAGAAACTTAAGGGCTTTGGGACAATACATCCTGACTAACACAGTAATCACCAAGCAGAACTATAAGGACTTGCCCGACTTAGCAAAATTGTTTGTGAACTTAGGAGTGAGCCAATTTCAGTTCGCTTTTATGCATGTCAATCATATCATTGCTAACGATACTAAGCTTATCAAAGAAACAGTTCCCCGCCATTCAAAAGTTGAGCCTTATGTAAAAAAGGGATTGAACGTCGGCATTAATGCCGGGGTAAAAGTTATGACAGAAGCCATTCCTTACTGCTTTATGGAAGGATATGAAGAATACATAGCTGAGAAGGTTATACCTGAGTCTGACGTCTTTGATGCCGGATTTGAAGTAAAAAATTACAGCAGATACAGGAAAAACCAAGGAAAAGCCAGGGGTCCGAATTGTCCAAGGTGCAGGTACTATAAAATCTGCGAAGGTCCTTGGAGGGAATATCCTCAGATTTTTGGCTGGGATGAGTTTAAACCTGTAAAAAAATAAGATGAATCAAAAAAAACCATTGAAACCGATTTGGCTGGTAATGACGGGTTTCTCCTGCAATAGCAATTGTATTATGTGTTCAACTCGCCCTAAAGCCGAGTTTTATTCTGATAGAAAAACTCAGGAAATAATTGAAGATTTAACAAAAGGCATAAAAGAAGGGTATAGTAGGGTTGAGTTTACCGGGGGGGAGCCGACCATCAGACCTGACATTTTGCATTTGATAAAATCAGCCAAAGACCTGGGTTACAAAGAGGTAGGCATCAGTACCAATGCTCGCATGCTGAGCTATAAGAGTTTTTGTCAAAAGATTGTTGAAAACGGTGTTAATAGAGTAACCTTTACCTTGAATGCCCATAATGGTAAATTGGGAAATGCTATTTGCCGTACAACAGGAGCTTTTAATCAAACCATTAAAGGGGTAAAAAACATATTAGAATATCCGGAAGTAGCTGTTTCTGCCAATACAGTTGCTTCTAAGCTGAACTATAAATACTTTAAGCAAATAGGGAGGTTAATCCATGGTCTAGGAATTAGATATTGGCATATTTTGGATTTAATTCCTGACGGATATGCCAAGAAATTCTATAAAATTCTTTCTGTAAAACCGTCCGACCTCTCAAAGGGCTTTAATGTCTTTGGTAAATTGTCAAAAGAATTTGACTTAATAGTATTTTTTGATTTCCCATTGTGTCTTTTTCCCAAACGAATATTAGAAAATCCCAAAATCAGCTTTATTACCGCTCAGGGAAGAATGGAAGAGATTAAACAGACGGGATACAAACCGAAAAGATTTGAAAAATCTGCAGACGACCTTTATAAAGACATTCACAAACAAAGAATTAAAGTTTGCGAGAATTGTAAATTTAATAAATCTTGCGGAGGGATTTGGAAGGAAACCCTTGATTTGTATGGAAAAGAGGAGATAAAACTTTTGGCTAAAAAGCACGATTGCCTTAATAAATAATAAAAAGCTTTCAAAATTCTTATTTTTCAAAAAGAAACTTAAAACATATTTAATTTTCAACATGAAATCTTTCGCTATAAATGTGAATTATGATTGCAACAATAGATGCAAATATTGTCCGGTTTTAAAAACCAAAACAAATTCCACCTTAAATGAGATAAAAGAATCTGTTGAAGAAGCAGGAAGACAAGGTTTTGGAAAGATTGTTTTAGGAGGAGGAGAACCATTAATAAGCAGAAATATTTTTGAGATTATAGACTATATCAAACAGCAGAAGATGGCTTTTGACATTAAAACCAATGCAAGAATGGCTCTTTATCCTGAATTCGCTAAAAAAATAGCCGGGCAAAGGCCAGAAAAGGTAATAATTAAATTTCCATCTTATCAACCTGATGTTTTTGAAGATGTCACTCAAGTAAAGGGATCATATTTCCAAACCTTGAAAGGTATAAAAAACCTAGTTTCCTTAGGGCTTCAAGTAGAGGCTCAGATTTTAATTTGCAAGGAAAACAGCAATCACTTAAAAGAAACCATAACTGTCTTAAAGAGAATAGGGGTCAATAATATTAGTCTTGAAAAACCAGTTTTAAGGAATGGGAATTTAAAATATCGCAATGAGATAATTCTTAGTGAAAAAGATTTTTCTAATTCCCTTAAGAAAGCTAAGAAGTTTTTAGAAAAAGCAAAACGAGCAAAATCAGAAGGGGAAATTCAAACCTACGTTCAGGTAAACAGTGGCTGCAATCAGAAGTGTGTATTTTGTAATCGTCCTCCTACGGAAGATTATAGGAAGAGCAAGGCTACGGACATAAAGGATGTTGCAAGAAGGATTGACGAAATAGCCAAGGATTGGAATGTTAAAAGGATAATTTTTACCGGAGGGGAGCCTCTTTTGTATCCAAAACTGCCGGAAATAATTTCTTATACTAAAAGATATGGTTTTAAAATAGAGATTCAAACAAACGGCATTCTTCTTAATAAAAAGAAGCTGAAAGAATTAAAGAAGGTCGGGCTTGATATTGTGAATTTTGCCTGCCACAGCCATAAAAAAGAAATCAGCAATAAAT
>Ga0268281_1001031_pt1 | contig 17334 bp, 10 predicted proteins | sample saktaG_10_FD_190134 | JGI IMG/M metagenome (GOLD analysis project Ga0268281, IMG submission 190134) | Saline water microbial communities from Sakinaw Lake, British Columbia, Canada - sak_2011_5_24_50m | ecosystem: Environmental > Aquatic > Non-marine Saline and Alkaline > Saline ... | reverse complement strand
CGACTCTTCTTCATTCACCCAGATTGAGGTATCGTTATAAACGGTTACCGTCACTCCACTAAATACGGGGCTTTCCGCGCCGTCAAGGGCCACATAAATGCTGTCCAGTACCAGTGTATCGGCAGCAACATCACGGACTGAATAATAGGGAAATTCCTCCGTATGAAATTTCGAATCTTCAGTAAAAGCCAATTCAAATGTCGTCAGTCCCGATGGAATTTTGTACTTCTCCACAATGTCAATCTCAATACTTCCGGTACCGGGACCAACATGTTCAATATCGCCATCAATCTGGGCCGGAATGTAACCCGCCGCGGCCGGACGGGGAATTGCTACACCGCAGTTGATATCCGTGAAGGTCACCTGCCCCAATGAATTCATCGAGATTATCGCGGAACACTCCGATGGCTGAAATCCTTCAACACCGGTATTGCTATAGGTATATAATCCATAATCATAGGAAACAATTGCATAATAATAGGTTTGACCATTTTTTACATCTTTATCGGTATAGGCATGCCGGATTCCTGTATCTTCACCCAGATTGAATTTAACACCGTAGATATCCACCGGATGCGGACCTTTTTTACCATCCTGCAAGTCAAACTGAGCAATTGGTTTGCGGTAGGTTGAATTGCCGTAGGAATCGGTGATGATTTTGCTTTCCAGAAATTGCGGCTCAGTCCCTCTGTAAATCAGGTATCCTTCAAAATCAAATTCCTGCAGAAAGGGATCATAGGACCTTTCTGCCACATCATCCCAGACCAACGTAACTTCACCATCACCCGGATACAATTTCAGAGTCGGCTTCAGGGGCGGTTTGGCAAACTGGTAATCCGCATTGTAAATCTGCTGAACTGCCTTTTTATTCTTTTTAAGATCATCCCGGTCTTCACCAAACAATAATGCCATGGAATATCGTTCAGTCTGATCCTTTAATAACGGAAATGAGCCCGAAGAGAAAAACATACTGAGATTATTCGGCTGTACAATTTCATCCAGTGGCGGAACCAGGCGACTAAATACATCCCAGTTTCCTTCATCATCAACCAACTCATACCTGTGAGTTGGAAAAATATCAAAACCGGTCAGACCAATTTGGTCCGATTCGTCGGGATCAGTTGCGTTATAATTTGGCTCACCATTGGTCGGCAATCCATCGCCTTCACCTTCATCGGGGCCAGTATAATGCTGCTCGTAGGGACCAACACCATCGGCGCCAACATCATTATTCAATGGTTCTTCCTGATCCCAGATGCCATTGCTATTTACATCTAAAAACGGTTTCCAGTCGCAATCTTCATCGTTGGACCAATGCTCTGTCGGTGAATATCCATAAACCCGGATAAAATCTGCTCTGCTGAGATCATTAAATCCATAAGGATATTCGTCAAGGTACTCACCGGGTCCATCACTTTCCCGGGACTCATCGGTCATGCCATCGCCATCATTATCTTTTCCATCGGTATCGATACCAGGACTCTCTAAAAATGCATAACCGGAATAACCGATTTTCCAGTCTCCGGGATAACCAAGCGCATTGGGAGGTCCATACGCGAATGCGATATCCAAATCCTGATCATATTCGCCAATGTTTTGAATATTCCCGCCAATACCACCAATTCCCCAATCAATATATTGCGAGAAATAAGACTTTAGATAATTACTTGTTGATTCATTTGTTATATCATACAACCAGAAAATACAATCTTCCGCAAGCACCTGGCTCCATTGAAATCCACGGGCCTTGACTACCAATCCAACTCCACCGCGGGTTGAATCCCGATAATCGCAATAGAAATTCATCAGCAGGTTAGGTTCTTTGTCCGGATTGTCATCAAAAACAAAGACGGTTTCCAGATCAGCATTAAAGATACCTTTACCAAAAAAACCATTCCAATATCCAACCCAGGACAACGGTTTATCCAGCCAGTATTCCGGCCAGGTATTCGGATTGTTACTCATAGCCGGTGAAGAATTTGCTCCCTCATCCATATTAAACCAGTTTGGACGAGCTTCAAATCCCCAGGGTACATCTTCAGGTGATTTGTCCACGAATTCCCGATATTGAGTTTCCATCGGATGAATTAGTTCATTATCACCATTTACTGCCTCGACCGATACTATTAATGTAATATCATCAAGGTAATGCCGGTCAGGAGATGGCCAGCAACCGGAAGGATCGTCCGGATAACTTCCAACCTCACAGTAATTCCAGAAAAACGTGTGGACAAGATTTCCATTCATCAGACCACGACGGCGATATAGTTGGTTCCCTCGCATACTTGCCGGGGTTTGGGCTTGAAGAGTAATCTCCTGAAAACCAATTATCCCGGCTATCAAAAAGATAAAAAATGTTATTTTCTTCATGTGTATAATCTTCATATTATTTCTCAATTATTCTGGCCAAAATTAATTGAGCAACCCAATATTATTTTTCTGGGTTCATCATAATAATTGGGCTGTATATACCACTCTTCCTGTGTTTTATAACCTCGGTACGTTTCAAAGATCATATTATAATCATAATCCGCTGTTCCACTGGAAGCATAGACATCTTTATTATTTTTTCTGTCAAGTAAATTAGTGACTTTAATGAAAGGTGAAATAGTAACGGATTTCAATTGAAAATCCTTGGTGATATTCAAATCAAATGTCATTGTCATCGGCTTCCGTTCACCATTTAAAATGCGGTTATTATAGCGAGGAGATTGACGGGTATAGGGAGTCCCACTGCCGATTTTACCAATCATGCTGATACGATAACCCATTTGAGTGGTTGTGGTTGTTAAATTCAAAGAATGAGTCTGATCCCAGTTAAGGGGCTGACGTTTCTTTTCCGATTGAATCGGCGGTTCTGATTCCTGGTTTTTCGATTCATCCAGAGGATCCGATGCATTTCCGGTAGCCGATTGGTAGGTATAATCCACGGAAAAACCAACACCTCCGGGCACTTCCCGCATTTCCAGCGCAACAGTTATTCCTTTGACGTTCGCGTAATCATGGTTAATAAAATACCAGAATTTTCCTCCGTAAATGTTCTGCAATGTAATCTGTCCGATTAAATCGCGGATATCTTTATTATAACCGGTCACATCAATGGTAAGATCAGACGTGATTGCCTGTTTTATTCCGATTTCATAGCTGACCGTCTTCTCCGGCTTCAGTTCCGCATTTCCCATGATATTAAAACTACCTCTCGGTGGTTGGTCACCTTTCAGCTGAATTAATGATACTTCAAAATCCGGATTAATATAAAGGTGTTCATAATTGGGAATCTGGAAAAAATGACCATAGGAAAAATGGATAACTCCCTGGTCGGAGATAGGATAGGCGATGCCAACTCTCGGACTCAGTTGGCTGGATATTTTAGCCGTTCTTTTGGGAGCGCCAACAGTATTATAAAAGTTTTCCGGTACTACCCCATCAGGGTTAAAATAATCGTACCTGACCCCCAGATTGATAATCATTTCTCCCAATTCAAGTTTGTCCTGAAAATACGCTGAGATTTCTTCGGGTGCATGGGTATAGGTATTGTTATACCAGGATGAATCCGAAGGAATTCGGATTTCATAATTTTCGTCAAAATAGAGCTGGTACTCATGTAACCAGAGTTTGACCTGTTTATAACTTAGCCCGATTCCGATCGTCTGATTTTTTGTTATCTGACTTCGTAAATCTGTCTTTAAAATTCGGGTTTTATTGTCCCTAAAATGATGCCACATGCGCATACCGCCTGTTGAAAAACCACTCGAATTATTTTGAGTCAGATATTCAAGGGGAACATATCTGGGATCATAGGGGGTTTTATAAACATATTGAGCATATTCGGTAAATGATTCGGATGCATTTGCCGTTAAGAACGTTGATTGTCCGAACATATGAGTATATTGGAGTGAATGTTGATAGCTGTTGCTATTATGATAATAATTTCCATCAGGGTTGTATTTAAACAGACGATCAAAATCACGGTGTTTTTCATCTTCATAAAATCCAGTATAGTTAATTTTATCCCGCTGGGACAGTTTAAAGCTGATTTTTCCTTGCAGGGACGTTCTTGAATTTGGATTCATTGGAACATAACTACTGTCGCCGGTAGACTGAATAAACTGTTCTTCCGGTTTTTCAGAAAAATAGGAGTAATCATTAGGGCGAAAAATACGCTGACCATACTGCCAGCCATCACTATTGTATACTCTGCCTAATATCGAAAAAGATAATCTCTCCTCTAGTAATGGAACCGGTCCACTTAAACTCATCTGAAGATTCGTTATTGATGCAGGATTCACATCATCGATATTCATAAATGTTTTAGTGTGATTGCTAAGATAGTCGCCGGCATAGAAAGATACTTTTCCCGAGTAGTGTTTTTGGCCCTCTTTAGTAACAATATTGACAATTCCCGACATGGCCTGACCATATTCTGCATTAAATGTTCCACTAATGACTTCAACTTCCTGGATCATATCACTTTCTACGTCGAAAAGATTGTCACCGGAATAGGCATCATTCATCGGTACACCATCCACAATATACATTACTTCTCCGGCACGACCACCACGGAAATGCCCATCAACAACTCCGGCCTGAAGATTAATGATTTCACTGAGATTCTGAACCTGCAACTGTTCAATCTGATCCGCATTGACCCTGAAGGATGTTGAAGTTACATCTTTCTTAACGGTAGGCATCTGCGCAACAACAATTACTTCTTCGCCGGTCAGAGTTTCTGTCCCCAACTCAAAATTAATTGGCGTTGTCAGATCTACCATTACCAGAACATTCGTCTGAATGATACTCTGATAACCAATCATCGTAGCCTTTAGTGAATATTCCCCCGGACTGATATTCAGTATCGAGTAATATCCATCGTAATCTGTCGCTGCTCCATGCATAGTCCCTTCAAGAATTACATTTACACCGATCAAAGGATCTCCGGTTTGCTTGTCGGTAATTCTTCCGGAAATCTTACCTGTTGTGCCAGCAAAAATAATACAGTTGAGCAGGAAGACGCTAAAAATGAATGGTCGTATTGAACGTCTCATATAAGAACCCTTCCACACTTATTAAAAGTAATTCTCCGGGGACCTTTCAGCCCCCGGAGAATTTGTAGAACAAAACTAACGCATTAAAACCATTTTTCTGGTCAGACGTTGTTCGTTTGTAGATAGAACATAGAGATACATACCAGTTGGTACTGCTTCTCCACGAGCATTTTTTGCATCCCATACAATCGAATAATTTCCAGCATTCTGAACAGTATTGGTCAAAGTCCTGACCTGCTGTCCCAACACATTGTAAATAGTCAAAGTCACATTACTCTGTTTTGGTAAATTATATTCAATTGTCGTTTCTGGATTGAACGGATTTGGGTAATTTTGTTGCAATGCAAATTTTTCAGGTACCTTAGCCGTTTTCTCTTTTTCCGGTTCAACAGATGAACCGCCAGCAAGAACCATCTTAACCACACTGAAATCATCAAACCAGGCAGTCCCGGTTACCCAATTGTTAAAACGGGCCCGAACTGAAATACCATAGGCATCTTCATGGGCCTGATGAACTCCTTCATAGAGCCTCCAGCCGGTTGTGCTGTCACGCTGATCAACATAGATAAAACGGTCGCCCATATCACCCCAGGCTGTCTCAAAATTGACACTGTGGGTAAAAAAACACAGGTTAATGCCGCCATCAATATTTTGAGCACACGGATAGGTAAATTCACCCATACCGTTGGTATTCACGTCTTCTGTCTTGACCCAGACGCCAATCTTATACCATTCGCCGCCCTCAATTGCATAGGGCTGAGAATAATAAACCAACTCACTCTGACCAGTTGTAGTATCGGCATCCTGGTACATAATGACAGAATTACTGCCACTGTGGGCTTCTTCACTCGTTATCATGGTATAGTTACCATTACCGCCATACCAATCCATCCAGCCGGCAACATCCTCAGCGCCGCCATTGAAAACGCCCATGGTCCAACTATCGGATGTGTTACAATCGACATTATCAAAATAGACCGTTCCGGTGGCATCCTTACCCATTAGCAGGGTCACAAACACCTGCTCTGGCGCTTCACTCAGGATGACTACATCGCTCAAACTGGCCCAATCCTCATCTGCTGCTGCCTGGACGGCCCATAAGGTCCCCGAAGACAACAACGTGCCTGCAGCATTTTTGAACTCAAACAAAACACCAATTTTGGCATCATCATTGGCCGGGCTGGTATTTACACCAACAGTCTTGATGGCTGCATTGATTGAAAATGTGCCCGATCCGGCGTTGTTCCAATACTTATTGGCGTTGTCATCAGACAACCAACCAACAATATCGCTTGTCGCCGCACTCTTCGTGATTTTGAACGAACGAAAACCGTTCAGAACATTTGAAGCGGTATCCATCCCTACGCCCAATTCCGATCCGAAAGTCCCGTTTAGGACATTCCAGAACGAAGGCGTCAGGTCCTCAACACCCGGATTCCCAATCACGTTTTGAGCGAATCCAAATCCGCAGAAAACCATGGAAATCATAAGTACTAACATTGTCACTTTTTTCATCTTTCCTCCTTTGTGTGTTTTAATAACAACACATTTAATGTTTAGTAACTGTTAAATGACAAACACTTTTTCGATTTAGTGAAAATTCAATTTTATTACTTTCCTTCTGATTATAGGGAATAGTCGATTGTATAATTTCCCAATTTGATAATCCGATCCATAATAATCCCTGTTGCTTTTCCCAGGCGTGGTTGAAAATCAATACTTGGTAGGAATCATCCTTCTTCCACACGCCCATCTCCAAACCATCACCATCGATTGAAAATAATGAGTTGGCATAGACAGTCTGATAAATGGAGCGGTAAATTCGGCCAATTGTATATTTCCATTGCTCATCATTATTGGAAAGGGCAAGCATTTCGATGGGAAAGGCACAGAAATAAACCGTACCTTTTCCCACCGATCGTTCTATAAGAAAAGGAGAACCACTTTTATCTTCCATGATTACTTTGCTGGAAGTTTTAAGAACAGGACAGTAGCTGAATTCGGGATTTGTGTTGTTTAATGGAATGTGCAGTTTTTCGCCACGCTGAAAACCGTCCCAATCGTCTTTAACCGTTATTTCAAGAGAATCACTATTATGGAAATCCGGAACCCCAAATTTACAATCTGTCTCGACTCCGGCCAGTTCATCCCAGTCCAATACCCAGCTGTCATTGGCAAAACTGAAATAGACAACGCCGCCATTTTGGATATAATCATCTAATTGAATCCGCATTGGTTTGGTCATCAGTTTCATCCGGGGAATAAATAGTAACGGCGTTTTTACAGGATCTAACTGTAGTTCATGAGAAAACTGACCACCATTTTCTAATTCCTGGGCCGGTTCAAAAACCATCTTTACGTCGAGATTTGCTCTTTTTAGCAATGAAAAGGTTTCCAGGTACAGATCATACCACTGCTTGAATTCCGGTTGAAACTGATAGGGATATTCATAATAATAATTGGACGGTATAAACAGGGTGGCTGGCGCTTCGATTTGCTGATAATCCGCTTGAATTAATTCCGATGAGATATCTTTAAATTTCTGAAATTCTTCTGCTGCCGGTTTAAGTGATTTATCCGTTTTGACTATACCAAACCGCTCCTCAAACGTATGATGAGAATAGGGCCGCTTATTTTCAAAATCAAAGTCATTCAGGCACCAGCCCAACGCACCCTGAGCATTATTAATCAGGGAACTGTAAAATACTTCCCGATAATAAGCTGCCTGATTTTTTTCCGAGCACAATGTGGTGGACGTCCCAAATTCTTCTATAATTACCGGCAGACCCCACTCCTCAGCGAGCCTTGTCCGGAAGGCTGTAGTATAGGCATGATGCCAGGGGTTTATTTCTCGCGGATAATAGTGAAGACCGACAAAATCCTGATACTTATTAAGTTTCCTTAGGACAAAACCGGACTGCTCACCTATTATTTCCGGCCCCCAGGCACCATCACCGATACTTACAGGATGGCCCGGATCTTCATCTTTGATAGTTTTTATTATTTCTTTTGCCCACTTCTCGACATCAACTGCCGATTGATTACCGATATAATTCGGCAGTTCATTCGACAGTAACCATCCTAACACAGTAGAATAGGATTTGATTTCTTTGATTATTGAAATAATATATTTTTTCGTAATCGCAATAACTTCGGAATCGGTAATAAAATTAGCTCCGTTGCACCAACTAACATTCCAGTCTTCACCGGACATATGTCCAACAATAAATGTCGGAAATGTGTATAATTCCTGTATTTCACATCGCTTCATAAAAAAGTGTAACCGTTCAATCATCTGGGCATTAACTCGCTCTGGATTATCCATAAATGCCGACATAAACAGAAACGGACGACAACAATTCATCCCAATAGTTTTCATCCGTTTAATATCATCCTGAATTTCTTCCGGATTCCATTCTGTCCACATGTTCAGTGCGGATGAAGAGGGCCAGTAATTCACGCCGAGTAAAAACAGTTTTTTACCTTTTTTATCAATGAATGTCATAAAATTAATTCATTCCTATACAATACTACTGGTTTCGCGAATCACGGTATCAACACAAATAATCCGTGTCTGCGGTGCCATTTTGGGATGCTGAATCAATTCGTACAATAGTTTATACGCTTCTTTACCGATTTCAAGTTTAGGTACACGAATGGTAGACAATTTTGGTGAACTGAACTCTGCAGTCGGGATATCATCAAATCCAAAAATAGCAATATCCTCCGGGATTTTTTTCTTCAATCTCTGAATACCGCTGATTACACCCAACGCCGTTGTATCGTTGCAACTAAAGATGGCATCTATTTCCGGGTATTTTTCCAGGAGGTTTATTACACCTTTTTCACCGATTGATCGGGATGTTTCAATATTTTCACAATAGCTATACCCATCACCATGATTATTACTCAAACCATGCTTCTCCAGTGCTTCCCTGTAACCTCGGTGGCGTTCCTTAATTGATGGGTGAAAAAATGTACCACCCACAAACGCTATATGTTTTCGCCCTGACAGAATCATGTTTTCAACTGCCCGAAATGCGCCGTTATAATTATCAATTTTGATGCAGTTAAAATTCTCGCCGGGAACTTCATAATCAATCAATACAAAGGGAATCTGCTGATGATCCAGATACCAAATTAGCGGTTCTGGAACCCGACCCGCCAGCGCAACACCGTCGACATCTTTATATTTTAAAAAACGAGGTAAATCCTCTTTGGGATCAAATTCGTCCCTGACCGTAGTTAAAAGAATATAATAATCATTTTTTCTGGCCGCGTATTCCATACCCAAAAACACCTGGCTGTAAAACATTTCAACTTCGGAGAAGTGCCCTTCCCATAAAATAAAACCAAAATTCCCGGTTTGTTTGGTCGCCAGTTTTCGAGCAGAATGAAGCGGACGGTAATTCAGATCGTTAATTATCGTTTGAATTTTCTTTTTCGTTACCGGGGCAACATACCCTTTTTGGTTCAGCACAAGGGAAACCGTTGATATAGACACACCAGCTTTATCTGCGATGTCTTTAATTGTTGTTGCCATTAATATCTCATTTGTTTTATCGAAACGTTTTAATATATTATATCACGTGTTATTTGTCAAGCTTTTTAATAGTATTGAATGTCCCGTTTATTCATTACTTTTATTTCGTAAGAAATTACTGGAAACCACATTATATGTGATTAAGGATGTAATAGAAAATTTGAAATATTTAAATGATAAAATCGTTTTTTCACCAAACGATATCAGTCAAAACCGATATCCGATCCGCAAAAGCACCGGACTTGAAACTTACATTTTAGGAGCGTTTAATCCTGGTCTTACTCGTCTGCCAAATGGCAATCTCATGATGATGATAAGAGTCGCTGAATCAATTAAGGAACCAATCAAAGAAGGAAAATTTCGTTATATCCGGTGGTCGAGTGAAAAAGGATATGTTGTTGAAGAACATCCCACCTTTCAACTGGACACTTCCGATCCGAGAAAATTTCAGTTCCTTGAATATGACTACTTGAAAGTGTTTGGTCTGACTTCCTTTTCATGGCTGTTACCAGTTGAATTAAGTCCCGATGGTCTGGAAATTATCATCATCTATTATGATAAAATCATTGAACCACAGACTAGCTATCAGGAATATGGCATAGAGGACCCCCGCATCACAAAAATTGAAAATACCTATTATATGACAACCTGCTCTGTCAGTTCAGAAAGACATTCGACAACGCTCTACTCTTCTGAAAATGGTCTGGATTATACCTTATTAGGAATTATTATGGACCATCAAAATAAGGATATGGTTCTGTTCCCGGAAAAAATTAACGGAAAATACTATGCATTGACGCGCCCGTTAGGAGAACTTTATTTTACCGTTCCAGGTAATTCGGAATATTTGCCTGGTACATCCATCAATCTTGCCGAATCCCCGGATCTTCTTCACTGGAAGCCGGTTGACACACCCTATATTCGAGCACGTAATAACTCAATGATATCTTTAAAACTTGGTGGCGGTGCGCCACCGATTAAAACCGATGCAGGTTGGTTGATTCTTTTTCATGGAGTCGATAATTGTGGCCCGATTGGCTGCTACCGCACATTTTATGCAATTGCAGAATACGATAATCCTGAAAAGATAATAAGCATCAACGATAAAAGCCCGGTGCTCGAATCCAAAGTTGAATTGACAAACTCTTTGACAGAACAGATTTACATAGATGGCGTTGTCTTTACCACTGGTATCGAAGAATATGATGATACCTTTATTGTCGCGTCTGGAGAGTTGGATCTGGCATGCCGAATAACTCATATTGAGAAAATCTATTTTAATCCTTTTTAATACTACTAGGACAAATATGGCACATATCGAATTAAAAAAAATCACCAAAGGGTTTGACTCCAACAAACCGGTTTTAGAAAATCTCAACCTTACCGTTAATGACGGAGAATTTCTGGTTTTGGTTGGTCCTTCGGGTTGCGGTAAAAGCACAACTCTGCGCCTAATCGCCGGACTGGAAACTGCCGGTAGCGGAGATATTTTCATTGCCGGAAAATTGGTCAATAACATCCCCCCAAAAGACCGGGATATATCGATGGTATTTCAAAATTACGCACTTTATCCGCATATGAATGTATACGATAATATGGCGTTTGGCCTAAAATTGCGTAAATATCCAAAAGACAAAATCCGTGCCCGCGTAAACGAAGCAGCAGACATTTTAGAAATTGGTGACTTACTTGACCGAAAACCAAAGCAGCTGTCCGGCGGACAGCGACAACGGGTTGCTCTTGGGCGTGCGATTGTGCGAAAGCCACAGGTGTTTCTTTTCGATGAACCGCTTTCCAATCTCGATGCAAAACTGCGGGTCCAGATGCGCGCCGAAATCAAAAAACTTCACAAACAGTTAAAAACAACGATGGTGTACGTTACCCATGATCAGGTCGAGGCAATGACCATGGGCAGCCGAATTGCCGTTATGAAAGACGGAATCATCCACCAACTGAACACACCTTTGAATATTTACAACGAACCTGCAGATCTTTTTGTCGCCAGTTTTATCGGTAGTCCGGCAATGAATTTTATTACAACTAAAATTACGAATGATAATATGCTCTATTCTGATGACACCAAAATCAAACTCCCGATTCCACAGAAATATCAGTCATTGCTGAATAATCAAATTGATAAAGAGATTGTGCTTGGTATCCGTCCTGATGGTTTGGCAATTCGCAGCGAATCTCAAAAGGATTATAAATTTACCGCAAATCTCGAGCTGGTCGAGCCATTAGGTAATGAGACAATTCTATATTTATCAAAAGGTTCCCAAAGTCTGACCTGTATCAGCAAACAGTATGATCCGCAGGGTTCGACCAAGAATTTAATTGAACTGTATGTCAATCCGGATAACATTCATATGTTTGACAATAGTAGCACAAAACGGATCGAGCCAAAGAAACAACCGTAATTTATTCCTAAAGTTATAAAACTTGGTCAAATACAGATAAAAAGAAAAACCGGCAATTATTGAAAGTCCGGTATTTTCTCAATTGGTTTTAATTGTGATTGTTTCTCCCGGGCTCGCCCAGCCCCACAAATTGAAAGGGATATTTCGCTGCATCATCAAATTATTTATGAATATTCCGGGCAAACGTACAGTAGCCAGCAATTGCATTTGAAGAATCAAGAACAGCAGCAATAAAGAGATTTTCTAAATTCAAAGCCAGTTTTATTGTGTTCCTTTTTCTTTATAGGGGAATGTCGTTTTGCCGGCTCATCAATCGGAACTTTGCCGGCGAGATGCCATAATATTTTTTAAACATGCTATAAAAACGGCTGAGACTTTTAAATCCCAATTCCAGCGCCACCGCCAGAATTTTGTCGTCGGTTTCCACAATTTGCTTAGCCGCCTGTTTAATACGTTGTTCATTAATGAATTCCGTGGGCGTTTTGTCCAAAAATTTGCGAAAACATTTACATAAATGCTCCTGGGTGCAAGGCGCCAGCTGTTTCATTCTATCCAGCCCTTCTCGGAGATTCTTATGCTTTCTCATCTCAAGATTCATTTGTTCAAACCAGTCAGGACGTTCATTGTTAAAATTAGACAATCCAGTATCGAGAAAAAAACGTGTAAAAATATCGGCAAGCATGATTTTAACATTCAAACGGGCTAAATCATGGGCAGTATTTTGAAGAGCATTCATTCGAATCAGCCGAGTTGCCAGATCATCGGTTTCCAGCAGTGAAAGTTTAAAAACAGGAGACATTACCGGTCCGGTATATTTCCGCAAAAAGAAGTCATTTCCAAGATAAGCACTTAAGTCCAGTAAAAATTCCAATTTAAAAGCAACATTGACCAACTCGCAAGCAGATCCATCTAATTGTTCAAACCCGTGGATATCCGCAGGCCGAATGAAAACCAAGGTGCCGGCATTTAATTCCTGGTATTCACTATTCACAAGATGGTTTATTTTTCCGCTAATGATCAGAAAAAATTCTGCAAACTCATGAGTATGCAGAGCCGTTCCATCACTAACCAGCGTGTCATATCGCAAATCAGAACCCGCATTCAAACTAATCGATTCTTGTCCGATTTCCCAGGCCAGTCGATGAAACGTAATGTTTGCACCCGACGGTAACGATGTGAAATTATTCTGAGTCAAGGCGACGGGTTTCATAATGATAATATACAGCAATATATTGATAACATAAAGGCCTATTATCTCTATTATATCATTTTATATCAGATGAAAATACAGTATTTTAATTACATAAAAATGGAAGTAGAATGACTGGAAAAGAAATCATAACCGCAGCATTCAAACGACAACCAACAATTCGGGCTCCCTGGGTACCCTTTGTCGGATGTCATGGTGGAAAACTAATTGGCGTCAGTGCTTATGATTATTTACAATCCGGTGAATTAATTGCGAAAGGACTTAAAAGAGCCGTCGAGTTGTACCAACCGGATGGACTACCGATAATGTTTGATCTGCAGATTGAGGCCGAAGTTCTGGGTTGTGATTTGCACTGGGCTGAAGATGTTCCGCCTTCGGTGTCGTCTCATCCATTAAGTTCAGATGGTGGAAAATCTATTGTTGATCTGCCTGAATTTAGTACTGAAAAAGGGCGTTTCCGGGAAATTGCCAAAACTCTTCGGATTATTAAAAATGATATTGGAGATGATATTGCATTGTATGGTCTGATTTGCGGGCCTTTTACGCTTGCATTGCATTTACTGGGAAATGAAATATTCCTGCAAATGTATGATGACCCAAATGCTATTAAATCACTTTTAGACTTTTGTTCTGATATTGCCAAGAAGACCAGTGATTTTTATCTTAATAATGGCGTAGATATTATCGCTGTGGTCGATCCCATGACCAGCCAGATTTCTCCGGAGCACTTTCGTGAATTCGTAACACCGGCCATCAACCCGATATTTGACCATATTCGCCAGTGTAATGCCTTATCATCAATCTTTGTATGTGGTGATGTAGATCGAAACCTGGAGTGCATGTGTGAAACTCACTGCGATAATATTTCAGTCGATGAACAGATTTCCATCCCTAAACTCAAAGGTCTGGCAGAAAAATATAACAAATCCTTCGGCGGAAATTTAAAACTGACAGTGGCACTCTTGCTCGGCGATGAAGATGATTGCCGAATTGAAGCCATTCGCAACATTGATGAAGGTGGCACAACCGGTTTTATTCTGGCACCCGGATGCGATATTCCCTATAATGTTCCCGAGGAAAACATCCAGGCTGTTTCAGAAATGGTTCATGATGATTACAAACGGGAAATAGCCAAAAAAACCTTAGCGGCGAAAGAATTCAACTTTGACTATATTCAACTCCCTGATTATGATAATACTGATGAAATCATCCTGGACATTATCACTCTTGATTCCAGTTCCTGCGCTCCCTGTCAGTATATGCTGGAAGCGGCACAAAAGGCTGTTGCAGATCTGTCGATTAAAACCGTTATCCGGGAACATAAGATAAAGAATCAAGACGGAATAGGAATGATGTGCAAATTGGGTGTTTCGAGCCTGCCGACAATCTGCATTGACGGGAAAATCACATTCATATCGATTATTCCGGATAAACCCACTCTGCAGGCGGCTATTCATAACCGCGCCCGCCAAAAAGATAAATTATTGCAGACAGTGGCTGGATGATCCCGATTACTCTGGTTACCGGATTTCTTGGAAGTGGCAAGACGACATTGCTTAAACAGATTATCGAACAAAATCGTGATCGAAAATTTGTATACCTGGTCAATGAGTTTTCCCCCAACGATGTCGACGGTGTTCTCATCAATAATGAAGATGCCGACACAATTACGATTCCCGGCGGCAGTATTTTTTGCAAATGCCTGGTCACTCAATTTGTCAGTCAACTCAGCAATATCCCCAAGCACTTCAGTAATGTTGAAGGAGTCGTCATCGAAGCCAGCGGTATCGCCGATCCAAAAGTCATCCGAAAAATGCTGAAAGAAACTCATTTGAGTGAGATCTATCAGTTACAATCGGTTATTTCAGTGATCGACCCACTGAGCTTTCCAAAATTATTGCACACATTGCCAAATATTCGCTCTCAGATCGAAGCAGCCGATCTGGTCATCATTAATAAAACAGACCTGGCCAATCAATCACTGACTGACCATACCGCAAAAACTGTCCAGGAAATAAATTCCAACGCCCAAATCCTCCGGACAAGTTACTGTAAAATAGATTCAGATATCCTTACAATCATTTCAAAATCCACAGATCTTTCCGGCGAATACGCACTCTGTCGTGATCCGCACTACTGTATCCTGTTGCTCCGGAATAAAACGGTAACTGTCGATCAATTAAAAACCGCCATAAGTCCGGTCGCCGATGATATTTACAGACTAAAGGGTTTTATTGCCACAAACAATGAGTTTTACTATATTGACTATTCGGATTCCGGCTGGGAACTGACACCGGCACCGCAATCTGTTCATGAAACCAGCATATCAGTGATTGTCAATGGAGAAAACCACAGGAAAATCGTCGAGCATTTTGAAAATTTAAACTTGCTTTGAATTTATCAACCAAATAATAGTACTTAGGAGAACATATGGCAAAAAATGAAGAACTGTATAACGCGATTTTAAAGGGTGACCGAAACACTGTTCAGGCTATTTTTCAGACTGCAATTAATCAGAATCAGGACGTTAATGAATTGCTTGACGAATCGATGATTCCAGCAATGCGTGAGATGGGTCAGCGCTTTTCTCGTAACGAAATTTATGTACCGGAAATGCTGATCGCCGCCCGTGCCATGCAGGCCGGTTTGACATTAATCGAACCGATTTTAGCACAAAACAATCACAAATCTCTTGGGACAATCGCCGTCGGAACCGTTAAAGGTGACTTGCATGATATCGGCAAAAACCTGGTCGCGATCATGTTAAAAGGTGCCGGTTATGATGTGATTGACATGGGAACAAACTGCGGAATTGAAAAATACGATGAGGCGGTGTTGGCTGGTGCTCAAATCCTCATGTGCAGCGCCTTACTCACCACAACCATGACATACATGGAACAGGTAGTTAATCATTTCAAGAACAATGCTGATATAAAAGTCATCATCGGCGGCGCGCCTGTCACTCAGAAATATGCAGACTCCATCGGCGCTCACGGCTATGGCCGCGATGCGAATGAAGCGGTTAAGATCGTCGATACACTGTTTGGAGCAAGTGCCTGATTAGTTATTACATCAGCGATTATTGTTCAAAATATTATAACAGAATCGACTATATCTCTTCAAAATTAGTGCAGTTTAAAATGTCAAAATTTCATTATGTAAATGTATGTGAAAAACGTAGTTAATTCCGCTTCAGGTGCGCAAGTGACATGCTTCCGGACCATTTTCCGGAAGCATAATATGCATATCCTTAATTGAAATGGATCAGATTCCCGTTACTGCCAGATTCGAATTGATAGGTAGCAACCAACTTCCATAAATAGGTGCCGCCCGTGTCATCAACAGACCAGAAATCATAGTTCCCATACTTTCGATCCCCTGCTTCATTCAAAATTGTCCAGCCCGTTGCTCCAAAATAAGATGCTGCATTTTTAATAAATGATTTCTTGAAAATGCTGAAGTCATCACTGATTTCGGAATCAATATAGGTTCGGGCCAATACCCAGAGTGCATCGTAAGCGGCCAACGTAAATGCATCCGGCTGCCGGTTGATTTTTGCTGTGATAATGTCAACGATGGGTTCATATTTATCAAGAGCATCCTGATCAAAACCATAGATCGGATTCGGGTACCCCACCGAAACGGCAAACTGGGCAGCCTGCGCATCGCTGATGATTCCCTGACTGAGTGCCACACCATCACTACCGTACCACTGCACAGAGCTTAAAATTGAATCGTTATCTATCTGATTAAACAGAGTAACGACTTCATCGAAAGCCGCAATATATACAGCGACCTGTTCTTTTCCATACTGGTTAGTGGCTGCGGTCAGTTGAGTTTTCAGGATCGTAATGTTATTACTAAAATCAATCGTGGTGGCCGCGTACATACTACCGCTATAAACAGTTCCGCCGAGGCTCTCAATATTGGTTTTTGTGGCAGTGTGCAGGCCACTATTTCCTGCGTCATTTCGCCAGATCGGAACAACAGCCCGGATACCATCGTCCCACATTAGCTGAGCCACAGCTTTCCCTTCATGCTGGTCGTCAGAACAGAACCGGAAGATATTATCATTCTCCACTGCTAGTGAATGGGCTGTACTCGAATGACTAATTAGGA
>Ga0268281_1001025_pt1 | contig 17417 bp, 26 predicted proteins | sample saktaG_10_FD_190134 | JGI IMG/M metagenome (GOLD analysis project Ga0268281, IMG submission 190134) | Saline water microbial communities from Sakinaw Lake, British Columbia, Canada - sak_2011_5_24_50m | ecosystem: Environmental > Aquatic > Non-marine Saline and Alkaline > Saline ... | reverse complement strand
GGGACCGCATGGTGACCATTGAGGTGGGCAATTTTGACGACGAAACTGAAATCGCCATCACCCAGGCAAAATCCGGGGTTTCGCCTGAGGACGCCCGGCGCATCGTCAGCCTGGTAAGAAAGGTCAGAGAGGCCAAATCGAACAAACTCACCCCAACGGTTCGGGCTTGCATCATAATGGGCAAGGTTTTAAAATTAAGGGAGGAGACAGTACTTGGGAGCAATCACATTTTCGGGCAAACCTGTCTTGATATTTTGATGCCTGAGGTTCCTCGAGAGGAAAGGGAGAAAGTGAGACGGGTGATAGACGATGCCCTTGCTGTCTACTCTTAAAAGGAGGAGTGACATGACTGACAAAGAAGAGAACAAAAACAAGGAAAAGGAAGGGGATAAGGGCGAGATTGATTTCGGCGTTGGGAAGATAAGTTTCGGCGGGCTATTCAAGGGACTGGGCAACCTCATTGACCTGGCCGCCAAGCTGAATGAGGAAGGGGTTACGAAAAGTGGTGAGATTACGGGGTTGTCCAAGGGAGCTAAGGGAGTATATGGCTTGAGTATCAGGACTCTCGCTGGTAAGTCGGTGGTTGAGAGTTTTGGCAATATAAGGGAAACAGCCAAGGGGCCGGTGGTAGAGGAGGTTCGAGAACCAATCGTGGATGTTTTCGATGAAGAAGACCATATTCTGGTTATTGCTGAACTTCCTGGAGTATCTGAAGACAAAATCAAAATTGAACTGACCGGTGATATTTTGAATCTTTCCGCTTCCGATACGGACAAGAAATACGCCAAGGAGATTCTACTCCCTGGCAAGGTAAAGCCACCATCACTAAAGACTGCCTATAAGAACGGCATATTAGAGATTAAGCTTGAGAAAGAAGGATGACCGAGAAGGGTGTAATGTGGTGAGTGATAATGTTAAATCGCTGACGCTTCGTGTTGGTGAAGCGAAACCGAAGGATGTGGGGCGGGGTATTGCCCGAATTGACCCGCAGGACCTGGAAAGGCTGGGCGCCCATGTGGGAGATGTCATCCAGATCGAAGGCAAGCGAAACACAGTCGCCAAGGTCATGCCTGCCTACCCCGAGGACCGGGGAAAATCGCTCATCCAGATGGACGGACTTTTGCGAGGCAACGCCCAGGTTTCGCTGGACGAAAAAGTAAGCGTGCAGAAAACCAGCTGCCTGCCAGCTGATAAGGTAGTGTTGAGTCCCCTGACGCTGACCAGGTCAATCAGCAGGGAGAGAGACGCCAGATACATCGGTACCCTGCTGGACGGGCTGGCGCTGGTCGAGGGGGATACCATACGAGCCAATCTTTTTGGCACACGCAGCCAGGATTTTACGGTTGTCGGCACTGTGCCCAAAAGAGCGGTGTTAGTGCATTCCAAAACGAGAATTGAGGTTGCGGAAAGAGGTGAGGCCAAGGCCAGGGGTTTCAGGGTCTCCTATGAGGACATCGGCGGGTTGGGGAAGGAATTGCAACGGGTCAGGGAGATGATTGAGCTTCCCCTGAAATACCCTCAGGTATTTGAACGGTTAGGTATAGACCCGCCAAAGGGGGTGCTTCTCCACGGCCCTCCCGGCTGCGGCAAGACCTTAATCGCTCGCGCCGTCGCCAATGAGACGGCGGCTTATTTTACCCATATCACCGGACCGGAGATTATGGGTAAGTTCTACGGTGAGAGTGAAGCCCGACTGAGGGCCGTTTTTGAAGATGCCAAAGCACATGCGCCGGCTATCCTCTTCATCGACGAAATCGATGCCATTGCCCCCAAGAGGGAGGAAATGGGAGGGGAAAAGCAGGTAGAGAGGAGAGTGGTCGCCCAGCTTCTGGCTCTCATGGACGGGCTGGAGTCACGGGGAGAGATAATTGTTATCGGCGCCACCAATATTCCCAACTCGCTTGACCCGGCGCTGCGCCGTCCGGGTAGATTTGACCGTGAGATTGCTATCAGCATTCCCGACCACAGAGGACGCCTCGGAATTCTTCAGATACATACCAGGGGAATGCCTCTGGCTCAAGATGTAGGCCTGGATAAGCTATCTCAGATTACTCATGGCTTCGTCGGGGCCGACCTTGAAGCCCTGTGCCGCGAAGCGGCGATGAATGCCCTGAGGAAGATAATGCCCAGCATTGACTTCCAGCTGGATGAGATTCCCTACGAAACCCTGCTTAAGCTTGAGGTGACAATGGCCGACTTCACCGAGGCGCTCAAGGAGATAGAGCCCTCAGCGATTCGGGAGGTCTTTGTCGAGGTTCCGAATGTAAAGTGGGAGGATGTAGGGGGCCTCGATGAGGTGAAACAGAAACTCATAGAGGCAGTGGAATGGCCACTTAAGTACCCCGACCTGTTCCAGCAGGCAAAGGCCAAACCGCCGAAGGGTATTCTTCTCTCCGGACCGCCGGGAACAGGGAAGACTCTGGTTGCCAAAGCCCTGGCTAATGAGAGCGAGGTCAACTTCATCTCGGTCAAGGGGCCGGAGCTCATGTCAAAGTATGTTGGCGAGTCGGAGCGGGGGGTGAGAGAGGTATTTCGAAAAGCAAAACAGGCAAGCCCCTGTATTCTTTTCTTCGATGAGTTTGACTCGCTCGTTCCCGAACGGGGACTGGGAACAGATTCGCAGGCCACTGAGAGGGTGATAAGCCAGTTCTTGACCGAGCTCGATGGGCTGGAAGAACTCAAAGGAGTGCTGGTCCTGGCTGCCACCAACCGCAAGGACCTTATTGATTCTGCCATCATGAGACCGGGCAGATTCGATTTCATACTAGAGGTTTCGCTGCCTGATGAAGAGGCACGGCGAGAAATATTAATGGTTCACACACGGGGAAAGCCTCTAGCCGGTGACGTTGACCTCAAGTCACTGGTTCAGGGGACAGAAGGAATGGCTGGCTCAGACGTTGAGGCTATTTGCCGTGAAGCTTCGCTAAGCGCCATCAGGGAATCTATTCAGAGCGGACACCAGCAGAAAAAACTTGAGATTTCCCAGAAGCATTTTAAACTGGCTATGGACTGGCTAAAAAGGCAGAGAGGTGAATAAATGTCTTTAGAGCGTAAATATATCTACGGTATTATTGAGGAATCCAAGCCCATGAAATTCAGCTTCTTGGGTGTGGGAGATACCGAGGTGTACACTATCAATCATCGAGAGCTAGCTGCCGTGGTTAGTGATACCGCGCTTGAAGAGATTGACCCGACCCGGAAGGATGTCCGGGCCCATACCGTGGTTCAAGACGAACTGCTGAAGAATTATTGCAGCCTTCTCCCTATGGGCTTCGGTATGATAACGGATAGCAAAGACGACGTGCTAAAGCTGCTGGAGAAGAATTACCAGGAGCTTAGCCGCGAACTGGTGCGGCTTGCCGGTAAGGTAGAAGTAGAGTTGAAGGTTTATTGGGACCAGGAGGCTATGATTAAAGAGCTTCAAGGCGGAAGCGAGGAGCTCACCAGACTGAAGGCAAAGGTTAAAAATGCCCAGTCTCCCATTGAAGCACAAAGACTGCTGGTAGAAGCGGGCAAGTTGGTGGAGCGTATCGTTCTGGACTGGAAGGCCAGATACGCCGACCGGGTTTACACCGTCCTCAAGGGACTATCTATTGATGCCAGACTGAATAACCCTCTAGGTGTGAAGAACGTCCTGAATGCCTCCTTTCTGATAGGGAGAGCCAAGGAGAACGACTTCCAGAAGGAGGTTTTCAAGCTGGACTCGCAGTATCAGAGTAAAGTTAATTTCAAGTACGTGGGTCCCTTGGCCCCGTATAATTTCGTCAACGTAAACCTGGAGGCGGTGGATTGATAATCGGGTTGCTCTATAATCTTCTGATTGGCGTGCCAGTCACTCTCAGCAAGGAAATTATGCTGAAGATTAGGGATGACATTGATAAGGAACGTCTGGTAACTGAGAAGTCTATCAAGGAGAGACTCCAGGAGCTCCAGCTACTGCTACAGGATGGCGAGTTAAGCGAAGAGGAATACGAGGAGCTGGAAGCCATGCTCATGGAGAGGCTGAGGGCAGTAAGGGAATATCAAAGGGGGTAAGTAAATGCCATTGCAAGCAACAAAGAATGAAGCCTCTGGTCTAGCCGATGTTATTGACCGCGTCCTGGACAAAGGGCTGGTCATTAATGCCGATATCTGCGTATCGGTAGCTGGGGTCGAGCTTTTAGGAATCAAGATAAGGGCTGCCATAGCTTCCTTTGAGACCGCCGCCAGGTACGGGCTGGAATTCCCCAGCGGAACCAACTATGAAAAGGCAGCCTGGAAAGAAGCCGAAGCAGGGAGAGAGGAATGCCCTGACTGCCTCAAGAAAGTCCCTGTTGAGGAGCTTCTGGGAGAAGGCGGCTGCCCCTGGTGCGGATGGGTTAGTGCAAAAGTGAAGAAAGCCTGGACAATTCCGGGACTGAAGGCGACTTAGGAGTAAGAAGGTTGGTTTTGGGCTATGGCTATTGATATCAATGAAGGTAACCTCAAGCACGGCGTATTAGGACTGGTTATGGCTCTGGTTGAGGTCATCAGGGATGCTCTCAAAATCCAGGCGCTAAAGAGGATGGAGGGTGGGAGCTTAAGCGAGGAGGAGTGTGAGAGGTTGGGGAAAGCCCTGATGGAACTCGATATCGCCCTTGAAGAAATCAAGGAAGAGCAGGGCATAACCGAGTCAGTTCGGGCAGTGAGGGACGGGCTAGACGACATTGTGGATGATGTTTTAGATAGACTAATCAACCCAGAAAAATGGCAGGAGGAGACCGAAGAGCGGGGAAATGGTAAGCAAACAAGGGCAGGGATATACGCTGGCGATAGCTAATCCGAAGGGAGGGGTGGGCAAGACAACCACCACGATAAACCTCGGAGCTGCACTCGCCGAGAAAGGGCGAAGGGTGCTTCTTGCTGATTTTGACCCACAGGGGCACCTGACGGCAGGATGCGGTCTTAAAGCCTTCTACACACGCAGCGATTTCCCTCTTGCCGACCTTATACTGAGGGGGACCGTGGACCAGATAAAAGCGTTTATCACACCAGTGGAAAACTTCTGGGTAATGCCGGCACATGTGTCGCTCATCCGACTCGAGGACGAGCTGGTGGTGCAAAGGGCTGGAGAGACCAGGCTTAAGAAGGTACTTGAGGCTCTCAACGCTGATTTCGAGTTCTGCCTGATAGATTCGCCACCAGCGGTCAATATCCTGGCAGATAGTGTTCTTCTTGCCGCCGGGAGGGTGCTGGTGCCAATTCAAGCTGAGGATACATCAATCCGGGGTATAGAGGCACTGGAGGCCGAGATGCGGGAGTTGAAGGATATCCTGGATGCGGATATTGACATTGTGGCTATTGTACCCAACATGGTGACTTCTAACTCAGTGTCAGAGAGAGTCCTGGCAGAATTATGTGAGAAGTGGCCGGTATCAGAAGCCTGCTGGAATGTGATGGCCGGAGTTCAAATACGGAAAAGGGTCGACCTGGCCAAAGCCTGGCATGCGGGAAAGTCAATTTTCAGTTATAATCCTCGATGTGACGTCATCGACAGCTACCGGAAACTTGCAGATTTTGTGTGCCAGGTGAGTAGATAACAAATGGAGAATAGAGGGCGATACATATATGGAGTCACTACCGGCGCGAAGGCAGTCAGTCTGGGTCCTATAGGAGTAGAAGGCAACGAAGTATACACCCTCCCCTGCGGGGGCTTTTGTGCCGTCGTCCATAGCTGTCCTGCCGAGCCGTATCAATCCGGCGATGAGGAGACCGTGAAAAAGTGGGTGAGGACGCATCAGGGCGTTCTGGACGAGGCACAGAAAGTGCTTGGCACCGTAATCCCTATGGGCTTCGACACCATTTTACAGTCAAAAGATGAAGTCGTTTCCCCCGACCGAGTAGTGAAGGACTGGCTCAAGGGAGACCATGATCGGTTTCAAGCCGTAATGGAGAGGATAAAGGGTAGGGATGAGTATGGGGTGCAAATCTTCTACGACCCCCGTGTCATAGCAAAGCAAATCTCAGAAGAAAACCAGGAGATTCGAAAAATCAGGGAAGAGATGGCCTCCAAATCGCCGGGGATGGCATATCTGTATAAGCAGAAGGTCGAAAGAGCGGTGAAGGCTGAGATAGAAAGGCTTGCCGGTGAATGGTTCAGGGACTTCTACAGCAGAATTAAGGGTCATTGTGATGATATCGTGGTGGAAAAGACCAAGAAGGCAGACAGGAATAGAGTAATGCTAGTTAATCTCTCGTGTCTGGTAGCGAGGGAGAAGGTGAGCAATCTGGGAGAAGAACTGGAGAAAATCAACAACACGGAGGGCTTCTCGGTTCACTTCTCCGGCCCCTGGCCGCCTTACAGTTTTGTGGCTCAACCGACTATAGCTACTCCTGATGTAAAGGTGGAGTCTAATGCTGTATAAATGTGGCTTTTGTCAGGGAAGAGGAGAGGTTCGCCGTTCCTTCAAACTTCCTTTTATCACTTGTCAGGTGTGTTCTGGAAGGGGGACAGTGTATGTGGAGGAGCCTATTATTACCTGTGCCTTTTGTGAAGGGACTGGTATGCAGCCCAATGCCTATCCTTATGCCCTGCTTACCTGTCATGCCTGTAGAGGTAAGGGTGTTGTTACCCTAAAGGAGCCAAATGTGTTATGTCCCGATTGTTTGGGAAGAGGACAAGTGATTGATGGCAGAGTTTACTGCCTGACCTGTAAAGGTAAGGGAAGAGTGGAAGTAAAGAAGGAATGTGGGGTTATTAGATAGAAGATGGAGCCCACACGAGATACGCATGCAACGCTGGTAGACCTTCTGGACAGAATCCTGGACAAAGGTCTGATGCTCGATGCCGACATTATCATCCACGTGGCCGGCATTCCTCTGCTGGGCGTAAAGCTAAGGGCTGCTCTCGCCGGCATGGAGACCATGTTGAAGTATGGCATCTGGCAGGACTGGGACGAAGCACAGCGAGCGATAGCTACAGAAGAGTACCGGCAGAAGAAGGCCATGGTTCCAGAAGGTGAGGTCGGCGCCTTATGCCATAAATCCGACCGCACTGTAACCACTGTCTTGTAGTGGCTGGGGATGGTTTTGATTTGGAATAAGAGAGGTATATGATGAGAATAATAGAGAAGATTAAGGAATTCTTTAAACGAGGGAAGACAACAACTAAAGTCGAGGCGAAGTCAACCACCGGGGGTTCTGAAGTAAAGACTACTGAAGCCACGGGACAGGAGGGGGCTAAAAGGTAGGACGTTTGAACCTTTGGCGTAAGGTAAGTTAAAGATATTTACCAGTGCGATAGCCAGGCAGGCTATCCGTGGTGCGAGCCTGTGGCTGAAAAGGAGGATAGAAGTATGAATGCTAATGAGCTAGTCAAGAAGGCGCAAGAGGAGTTTGCTAGCCTCAATAAGTTGCCCGTGAACGCGGTTATCGGCCTGGATAAGAGAGAGGAAGGATGGGTGGTCTCACTGGAGGCACTGGAGAGAAAGGCTATCCCGGATACTATGGACGTGTTAGGGCTTTATGAGGTTCGTCTGGATAACGAAGGTACCCTTCTTGGTTTTGAGAGAAAAAGGTTACGTAAGCGTGGCGAAACGCAGGAAGGTTGAAGCGGAGGGGCAGATGGTAGCATGGAACAAGTGCCTTGGGTGTGGAGCTACCATCAGTAGTGGGGCTACTTATTGTCCTAATTGTGGTGAACCCTGGACGGTAAAGTGCTCTCGATACGGAGCAAGCTGGCGCCTCTTGAAATTCTACAAATTCTGTCCCGGTTGCGGGGCGACAGTAGAAAAGCTCGGCAATATCCCAAGTAAACAGAGGCAGGCAGCACAGGAAGGCGGTAAACGATGAGGGAGCTGTATCTTGTGCCTATCCTTCACATGAGTGCCGACATGGGTTCCCTGGCTTCATCTCTGGATGAAACGGCAAAGGCTGAGTTTGGGCAGGAAGTGTGGCAAAAACACAAAGAGGCTGTGTCCAGTTTCTGGGACTCTATTGGTCAATTCTTTGATGCCATGAATGTGAAGGGTTTCAAAATCTATCAGGATGGAATGGTGGCCAATGGGGCAGACGGGCTCAGGATTATTAAAGAGGGTATCAGCCAGGGAAGCAAGAACTATGAGATTGTAGGAAAGCTTCTGCAGTGGGGGGCAGTGTTGGTAAAGACCGAAGACCCCGTTCTGGTGAAGCAAGAGTATGCCTATATAGCGAAAATAGCTCACTCCAAATCGCCGAAGGAGAAAGAGGTTTGGTCTCTCAGGTACAAAGTGGCTCAAGGCAGACTGCTGAGGCAACGCGATGATTTCATTGCAAAGAGAATCAAAATGACTTTGGAAGAAGGAGAGACGGGTATCCTCTTCATCGGAGCCGAACACGACGTTGTCGCCAGGCTGGCTGCCGATATTAACATGACAGAGGTTAAAGAATTGGCCAAAGTCAAGGAATATCATAGGGCGTTGATTGGAAAGAGGGAAACATCGTAAAAACGTTCAGCAACTAGCTGACTATCTGGTGTCACCCATCTCAAGTACATTTTACTAGTGAGACGGCCATGCGAAATGTCCTGGACAATGAACTCATATTACTCGGTGGCAAGGGAGGCGTAGGAAAGACCACCTGTGCTGCGGCAACCGCTATTGCTCTCCTTCCCAAGAAGACTCTACTTGTATCCACTGATCCAGCCCATTCTCTCGGCGACTGTCTCGGACAGGAAATTGGAGACGAGATTACCAGGGTGGAGCAAGGCGAAAACCTGTACGCTTTAGAGATATCCGCCAACAAGACCCTTCAGGAGTTCAAACAACAGTACATTAGCGAAATGCGACGACTCTTGGAGACCTCAGCCGGGATTGAACACCTGACAAGAGGAGAGAGGGAGAAGCTGCTCTCGCTTCCAGTGCCCGGAGCGGATGAGGTAATGGGTCTCCAACGGTTGATAAACTTGATGGAGGAGGGAGACTTCGAAAAGTACGTATTGGATACTGCGCCGACTGGTCATACCTTGCGATTACTGTCAATGCCCGACGTATTCGACGAATGGAACAATGTCTTTTACAAATTGAGAGATAAGCACAGATTCCATGAGAGGGCCTTTACTAAACCTGACAGGGCTGACCAGTTTCTTGCCTCACTCAAAACGAGCACTACCAAGTTAAAAAAGCTGCTGCGATCGCAGAAAACAGAGTTTGTGGTTGTCACTGCTGCCGAACGCCTTGTAATAGAAGAGACAAAGGATCTCGTGAATCAACTCAGATCATTTGGTATTTGTGTACGGCATCTTGTCATTAACAAGCTTTTCCCTGACCTGAACACTGACTTCTCACGGATCCGCAGGGACCAGGAACAGAAGCTGGTCAAGGAAATCCGAACTAGTTTCCCACAGTTTCAGATCAAGGAAGTTTACCTTCAGCCCAGTGAGCCAAGAGGAATTGACAACCTCCGTCAATTCGCAAGTCTGCTGTACAGCTAGCTTAGGCCATTTGTCCAGAGTGTGTAACGTCACAGAAGCTTAGCAAGATGCCCCGGCAAAAGGCTTAAAAAGTTTTCCGCAGGCTTGGTCTATGCCTTCACTCGCTGCCGCAAGCGCTCCAAAATCCACATCCGGGCAAGAGTGGTGGGACCGACACCTAGTTCCCTCGCCTCTTCTCTGATTTGTTCCCACTTGTCCGAAGGGAGCCGGACGGGAATCACCTTGTCCAGTGGCTTCTTTACCTCTACATGCACGACCGCGTCGGTCTCATCCCAGGCGTCGCCCTGTTCAATTCTCTCCACTTCCTTATCTATATCAGTCATCTTACTTACCTCCGGTTGCTTTGCTGTAGAGCCGCCTTTCGCTATCAGTCATCTCTCTCGCAGTAACTATCTTCCAGCAGCCTCTTTCCAGATTTACCAACAATACCAGGATGTAGCGTCCAGCCGCCGTCTGGCTAAACAGCTTATACAGCCCTTCCTTGCTTCTCCTCACATGCCGTTTCTCTGATAGACAGGCTTCTTCTACTTCCTCAAAGGAAATGCCGTGCTTGGACTCAATCTTGTCAAGTATATGGTCATCAATCTCCAGAGACTCAATTCGTAACATTCGGCTCTCCCTCGCTTATTTATGAGTGTATACCAATCGTATACGCCTGTCAAGTTAGTCTTCTATCAAGTTCAGACCACCCCGTTTTCTTCATTTTTGTTTATCGACCTGGGGGCAGGGATTATCCATATACATGCTATTATACATGTAACAGAAGCTTAAATTGTGTGATTTTAAGAACAAAAAAATAGGCTGGGTTTTCCCGATATTAGAATGCCCAGCCTATCATATCTTATAGAATACGCCTAAAAAGACCTAGCCCTTACCGATTCTGAACATCTTAGTACCGCATGTTGGACACGTTCCCTGAGTCGCCGGTCTACCGTTCTTCATGGTTATGCTCTTGGCGTCTTTTATTTCCTTCTTGGACTTGCACTTCACACAATATGCCTCCATATTCATACCTCCTCTCGTAGTTATTGTATTGAGGCTAACCTATTCACCCCATATATGTCAATATACGGCCGAGTTGGAGACAAAAAATAGGCCGTGGGTAAATCCACGGCCTATTTTCGCTACAGATTGGATGCGTCAGAACACGAACAACGCTGGCTGCTCCTCTTCTCGATATGCTTTAGCCTCCTCTTTTTCTTGCCTCCGCCCTGCTCTGTCCTTCTCTTGCCTCGCTTTAACCCTCTGGTGATAGAGCCACGATTTAAGCCTGTTTAGCTCTGCTATCTGGTAGTCGCTGATTGAGTCTACGGCAATATCAGCAGGCATTTCACCCTTGTTCCATCGCTTGTAGCTCTGGCCAGCGATATAGAGGTAGATTTGGGTCCAGTCGCTGTCCATTGGTTGGGTCAGGGATAACGTCATGAGATAGGCGCAGGCTTCAGTATCGGTACCTGTCGGCTCTTCCCCTTTCAGCGCTTTCATGTCTCCCATCATCCTTTCCAGGGTAATGGCTGTCTTAAGCCAGTCCGGCAAGGTATCTCCCCAGCCACCTGGGAACACAATAATGGGGTCTGCAAGACATCCCACAATATCGGAGATGCCTTGCTCCACAGTCTTATTCAATTGTAAATATCCTCCTTCGTCAGTCCTTAAACCGTGTTATATGCAGGCAGGCATAATGCGACCGATAGTTGTCAATCGGGCTTTCCCAGAAGCCATTACGGAAGTCCAGTAAGTAATGCCGGTATCCCTGGTACTCCTGCTCCCGGACAGCCACCAGGTAATCGGTAAATATCCGGAGACAAGCTGACCTGCTTCCCCAGAGCACAATGACGCTGGGAATATAGGCCTCATCGCTTTTAAGCCTGATAGGATGCCATTCCAGTTGAAGCCTGGGTAGCTTGAGGTTATCCAGCCAGAAGTGCCTTCCGCCGGCGTCGTAAGAGCCTATGTAGATGTCCTTCCCTTCCAGCTCTTCCAGTATCTCCATCAGCCTTGTTATGGCTTCCCTGCGTTGCTTCCGGAGCGGTATTTGGGCTGACTTCCGGCCCAGTCTCACCGTGGTCAACGGCTCCGACTCAGCCAGCTTCACACCATCGAATAAGTCGAGTTGACCTGTCATACCCTCACCTCCTTTCTTTCAGATTTTGGGCAAAGTTAGCCCTTGAAATAGGAATTGCATTAACTTAGACGAGTACCTGCTGCGTGCCCGCTCTTTCCCTGGCTCTCTCTTCTGCTAAAGTCTCTTTGGGTATGGTGTCACGAATGGCATCAATGACGGATATCAACCGGCTCGGCATCTGCTGGCCATATATAACCCCTCCGGTCATCCGCTTGAGTTCGTCGCCGAGGCGATTAACACGGTCTTTCATATAGTCGGGCAGATTCGGTATGTTGGCGGCTTCCTCAGCCACGAGCAAAGCCTGCTCCAGGGGTTCTATGGCCTGACTGACGAACTCCTCCACCATGTCCATAGCCTCGATTACCCTGAGGCCACTCCATTTGATAGGCATGGGTTTACCTCCTTTCTGGGCACAAATAGCCCTGTAGATTTTGAGCCTTGACGAGTTCACCTCCAGCACTTAACGATAAGGCTAAGTGCTGGAGTGAGACGGCTAATACTCATCGGGGAACAGAATAGTGGTCGCCGACCTGTCGGCTTCGGTGATTATCCAGATTTTGGGCAGTTCTCCTGACTCATAGGCGGACAGGATACGGAAGCCCTCTTTAAGGCTCAGGTCATTCTCCGCTCTATCTTCGTCGCCAAGTTCTCCCCAATCGCCTTTGACGTGGCGATTGAGGCTCTCGGTTATGAACTTAGCGAACGCCTCATCATCGGCCACCAGGTCATTTACTCCCCTGGTCATCACAAGCTGTCCCAGGGGAAAGGTCTGGTTAACTACAAACATATGGGTCTCCTTTCCGGGCACAAATAGCCCTGTAGATTTAATCCTTTACCACTAGAACATCATGGCTTGGGCGCCGTGTTTCTGCTCGTTTGCTTCCCAACACTCCTGGGCAAGCCTTCGGGCGTGTTCCATTACCAGCTCGGTGTCTAACTCGTCATCGTCGGCTTTATTGATAAACTCGGAGCGATAGCCGGTGCTGGTCATACACCCTCTCAATTCAAGATGGTCGGCGTGGGCAAAGTAGTTGATATGCCAGGTCACGTTGACCGTCTCACCGTTATTGAGCTTAACGGTAAATTCCTTGACTACTTTTTCTCTCAATACTTATTCACCTCCCTTCTGGACACACAAAAGGGGTATTCCCACCTCCGCATTAGGGCAGGAATACCCCTGAAAATAGCAAAAAAGCGGGGTCTCCCCCGCTTCTCTGCGTTGGCTGTTTTTGTGTTCAAGCGTTCTAGGCTACGGCTACAGGCTCTTTCTTTCGGCTACGCCTCGGCTTCTCGGCTTTGACAACCGCTTCCGCTTCAGCTACCGCCTCGGCTTGCTCGGCTTCGGTGTCCTCGGCTTCTGGCTCTGGCTCGGCGGTCTCTGCCTCAACCTCTGGCTTCTGGCTATCGGCGGTCAACATCGGCATTACCACCAGTTGATAACCATCTACCACAAAGAGGACTGGCGACTTGCCATCGGTAAGTTTTAAGTCCACCATCCCCCCGCAAGCTCTCAAAGCCTCGGTAAGGTATGCGCCGTCAATTCTTACCCTGACTTCCCCGCCCTCAATATCGGCTGGCATAGTAACTTCCCCTTTATCATCGGGACTGGACATCACGATACCACCGTTAAGGTGTAGGTCTATAGGGTAAGACTTGCTATCAGCCAGGACTTTCAGTGAGGCAATCGCCTTGCCCGCTTCAACAGTGTCAAGGTGAGCGGTTACATTCGCCTCGGCAGGTATGAGCTTCTCGTAATCAGGGAATGTCCCATCAGCACCCCGCCACTTATACCGAGTTATCTCGGTATCAATGACAAGGCTTGTGCCGTCAAGGCTTTCCCCGCTTGCCTCAAAGCTCAGGTTGACCCGATACGCTCTCCGCAAGGCGTTGGCGATACCCCGCAGGTCATCACGAAGTATCAGGGCTTCACCCTCTCCGTCATAGTCCAGCGTTACCATCGCCAGTCTGAAACCATCGGCACTCACTAATGTAAGCTTACCCTCACCAGCTTTGAAGAGGACACACTGTAAGACAGGTCTATTGTCCTCTTTAGCGGTAAAGGGTAACACCCTGTTAAGGGCTTCCGATAACTCCAGTCCGCCGATGTTCGGCTTGACTGTTCGGTTAGGGCTAATCCTGACTTCGCATAGGGTAAGAGGCGTTTTATCATCCACCCAAGCCGAGTCCTCAAGATAACTGGTATTAGCTCCACAGGTTACTTTGAGCCTCTTTTGTCCGTTAGTCTGCGTCTCGCTAGCACTATCGGAAGCTGGCACTATCTTGACTATGTTTGAACCAGCTAAAGCCTTGAGATAACCGAGTAAGCCTCTACGCCCTATAGTATAGTCCAGAAGCACTACCCTTTCGGATAATGCCCGACTCAAGGCGTTTACCAGCGTAGCCTTATGGGCTACCAGTCCGTTACCTGAACGCTTGCCCACGATATTCAGTTGTTCTATTTTGAACACCCCCTATTGGCTATCTGGCTAGTGGGCAAATCTGCCAGCTTCACCTAGTAGTAAGCTACCACCTAGCTGAGATACTCTAGCCTAGATGGTGCTTCCACTATATAAGTGTCCGAAATGACCAAGAATGTTACCCCCCAATCAAGGTTTTTTGCTCTCTTTTCCGCCATTTACAAAGATATTTCCTGTCGGCTACGGGAAGGGATTGACCGCCACTGAGCTTGTCGGCTATCAGTAAGAGCCTTTGTGGGAAGCCTAGCAGGAAAGTTCTGGCATCTATCCAAGCGTCAAGGTCAAGAGCCTTATCATCGGCTATCAACTCTCCAAGCTCAGTAGTATACCCTTCACTGTTTATGATGGGCTTGTTAAGGCTCTCCAGCTTGATAGCTTTGGGGCACTGGGAATACAGGTCATCCTCTTTACACTTATGCCGTTGTGTCTTGCTACAGTGCTTACAATCCAGTCCATTATTTATCTTGTAGTGGTCATACCAATAGTGAAATACAGTTCGGCTGGCTATCCGATACATCACCGCTTCGGTAAACGGCTTGTGTCCATTGTTACGCTCTACATCGGCAAGGGTCATAATTATCGTATGGAGTATGTCCTCTTTGTCCTGAGGCTTTACCCTGTCGGTAAAACGTGAGGCTACATTATAGTAGTCTAGCCATTCGCCCTGTAGCTGGTCATAACCGTTACTGTGGGCTGGAGCTTGTCTTTTGGAACTGTAAGACCTAGACTTGATATGGCGGGGCTTTGAAGTGGAGCTTTGACAGCTTGCGGGCTTAAGACACCACTGACAAATGCCCTGCCCTGTTTTTAGAGTCCAGACCTTATTACATCGGCTACAATGACCTTGAGTATTGCCATAATCGCCGTCTGGTGCTGTTGGTGCTACTATGCTTGAACTCATATACTTACCCCCTTTATTTTGAGTAGGGCAAGCGTTCAGGTCAGGCTTTGTGCTATTCAGTTTTTAAGGTGCTGAAAAAATACGTTTACAGCTTCATTATTTAACAATTAGTCATTTTGAGATACATCAAGCATTAGCTAAATTCTGACTCCCTCCCTCCGGAAGAACTTGAAAAACAAACAAGAAAAGCCCCCTTTAATGGGGGCTAATGACCGGAGATACTATAGCGGTAGGATGACAACAGCAGATGGCACGTAACAGCGCCAGGATGAAATCTGGGCGGGTATACCAGCGGGCTAAGAGTTGAATATTAAGAGACGCTGGGTTTTCTCACCTTTCGGTGTGGCCAGCCAGTTTGCTTTGATTGGTGACTGCGGCCATTTTCGGGGTACAGGGTATACTGGGGATTTGCCCAAGACTCCTCACTGGCTTCCCTGCCGGCTGCTGTCAGGCGATAGTAGGTACGGCCAGGGGCTTCTGGATAATTGTCCTGTATAGAGGAGTTTTCTGATTCCGATGTTACCTCTACCCACATGAGTCTTTTAAGAATGCCGAAGTAAACCAGGAATGAGTGATACCGCATGTGGGTAAACTTACGGGATATCCTCTTTAGCTCGCGCTCGTGAATATTTTCCGCCTGCTCTTCAGTGACATCTGCACCACTCACGACCATGCGGCTAATGATCTTCTCGGCATGCTCCCGTGCTGTAGCCCGGGCCAGTGCCTCTTTGTACTCGAAGTTAATATCAGCCTGGGGGGCTCCTTGCGCCGGATCAATGACACGTGAGCCCTCCGACCCATTACCCAGGAGAAACTCCCGGATAAACCAGCCGCAGCCAAACGGCCTTAAGAAGCCACCCCTCGTTGGCCTGATATCTAATGCCATCTTTAGCTGGTTACTCCCGTCTTTATGGATTCTAGTGCGTCAAACATCTTCGTAGAGACTTTGCGTATCGCTGCCAGGTTAGCTTCGAGTACCTTCTTGTCTTCCGCCCACAGCGCCACGTAAGAAAACGACCTTACACCACTGTCAAAACCGAAATGGGCACCAACAGTAAAAGCGACACTCTCAGCGATTGTTTCGGCGTCTCTTCGCGGAATACGAAATACATTCTCGGAATAGTAATGAGCAACCTCATGAAGCAGAGTCTTCAGCATCTGGGCCCGGGACTCTTCAGGCCTGACCCAGATGCTTTTACCAGAATACATACCCTTAATCGCAGGGTCTTGGTGAGGTCTGGAATCGAAGCTGACATCAAGTCCCTGTACTCTGGTCACTACCATGATTCTTTCAAATAGCTCTTCATTTGCTTCTCCCGTAAGAGCCGGCACATCGAACTCGGGAAGGAGCTCGCCGTCTGTCTGGCTAATATCAAAAACATGCACCACCTTAAAATAGATCGGGCTGACATTGATCTCTTCTTCTTCGTCTTCCTTAGGTTCAGTCTTCTGCCCTTTGGGCGGCATGCAGGGTGCCAGGATGGCAATACCTTTCTCTCCCTTCTTAACCCAGCGCCCCAGGTCTTTCCAGGTTTTAAACCCCGCTACATGGGAGGCCTCAGGCTTTTGCACCATAATCAGTATCAGGTTGCCGATGCTGTAGTCATGAAACTTCGACATGGTGAGCAGGAATTGCTTAAAGTTATCGCTCTCCTGGATATCGTTGACACCATCCTTGAGTCTTTTCAAGACCTCGTCAATCTTGCGCTCTTTTACCTCGGGCTCGATGGCAAAGCTGTAATCCGGTAGTGGAGCGCCGACCCAAGTGAGAACGTCATAGTGTTGCGGCCGGACTATCTCACATGTGACTGAAGCATCATTTCCCTGTTGAATGAGGAAGCTCTTCTTATCATCGAAAAGGTCTTTTACCATATCTCTCATAACTAGAGTGGTAATTGCACCTACTGCCAGGAAGCCGACAAAAGGCACCACAGTTGAAACCAGGTCGGAGGCTACCGGCGCCATTCCTTCAGTGACCAGATATTCAACCGAAAGCGATGCACCAGGCTCGATACCTGACAGTTCACTGGTATTGACCTCAAGGAAGTACCTGGCCGGCAGTTGTGAAGTTACAAGGTATCCTGGTTCGATATCCCGATATACCTCAGTAACTAACAGGTCTTCTGAGAGAAAGGCGATATCCAAGGGGAAAAGCATAGGCACGGTGGTCACATGGATGGTCTGCTTAAAGCCCAGGTCAAAAAGCATGCCGGTTTCAAGCGGCAGATCCGATAGTCCGCCCAGACCCTGCTCCAGTTCCCAGGGCGCAGTGGCTATGCTAACGAGCCACTCTCTATCTTTAATTTTTACAACTGCCTGTCCTGCCATTACGGCCTCCCCTGGATTCGCTTGACGCCGTTCAGCTTACTTTCCAGACTCATCTGCCCCGATGCGAAGTCCTTGCTTTCGATATCCGAGCCACCGAACATGGCCACATCGAAGTTGCGGTGCCACCGTGCCGAGGCTTTAAAGTCGGTCTTCTCCTCG
>Ga0268281_1001024_pt1 | contig 17423 bp, 24 predicted proteins | sample saktaG_10_FD_190134 | JGI IMG/M metagenome (GOLD analysis project Ga0268281, IMG submission 190134) | Saline water microbial communities from Sakinaw Lake, British Columbia, Canada - sak_2011_5_24_50m | ecosystem: Environmental > Aquatic > Non-marine Saline and Alkaline > Saline ... | reverse complement strand
GTGGAATGCGGGTTCCAGGGCTGTTTTGCAAGGATGGTTCAATTGGGACAGGTTTTATCGCTAAAAAAACGGCTTTTCTGGTCTAGCCAGTAAAAGAGCAGAAATGTAGACTTGGCGCGGGTTTCCGGGCGACTTTACGCACGAATCCTTACGCCTACCCCGCAAGGGAACCCGGTCCGGGAAACCCGCGAGTACCCCACTGCGGCCAGCATCAACCTCTCGGCCAGGCACTTTTTCGGCGGGGCCAAGGCCCTCGCCGAACTGCAAACCGAGTTTCACCGCAAGGTGGGCATCCCTGCGGGTTTGGAGAGGGGGATGGAGGGTTCCAAGGCGACCCATCAGCGGGTCAGCCAGTTCTACGGCAACATCGCCCTGGGCGAGCCTGAAAACATCGAGGTGCCGACGGAGCGGCTGGTTTTGAAGAAGGGGTTTTTAACCCGCACGGTCGAGGCCGACGCGGATTTTGCCGTGCGCGTGGCCGAGTCGGTGCAAGAGCAGATGGCCCCGGTGCGCGACGTGGCCCTTCTCGCCGCCCAGGAGAACCGAAAACGCCGGGAGGCGGAGAACACTGCCGCCGAGTACAGGAAACGAAACGAGCCGCTTCTCAGGCCGCTACAGGGGCTTTCCGCCGGTCAGTTGGAGGATGTCTTGAAGCTGGCCAACCGCTACCAGCAGGAAAACGAGGTCGGACGCCAAGAGAAAGTGGCCCATGCCCGCCCTAGGGGGCGCGTAAGCGTTCACCCCCTTACGCCGGCAACGGCAAGAGGGCCAATCCCTGACGCCGACGGGTGATGGCGGTTTGCAGGTATTCCCAGGGGGAATGGCCGCTTTACGCTTCTTTGCCAAATTCCGCGAAATCCCCTTTAAAGGAGTCCGACATCCCTGTCGGACGCTTTTTAAGCGGCATCCATGCCGCTTCAGTTGCGTCCTGTGGATATGTGGAAATCGGCCCTAGCGGGCCGAACGCGGCTCAAGGGCGTGGACAAACCCGTGGACGGGCAAAAAGACGCCCGCCCACCGGTTTGCCCACCCCCCGCCGCTTTTCCACATACCCACAGGCGCAATCGTCGGGAGAGATAAAAAACAAGAGCAAGAGCAAGAGCGAGGAGTCCAACATCCCTGTTGGACAGCCTTTTTTTAGCGGTTCCCGACCGCTATGAGAACATAGAGAAGGCGAGAAAAAAACATGTTTAAAATCAATAACTTAAAAAGGGGGGTGAGGACACAGCTTGTGTCCGGGGGTGAGGACACAGCTTGTGTCCGGGGGTACCGGGTTTTTGACACAAAAATCAAATTTTATGCCAGTTAATTTGGCAAAAATATTGACACTAAAGTCATATTAAATGACAATTATTTTGTCAATAATTTGGACAATTGGATTCGTAAAAATGACTAGAATGCCCGCACCCCCGTCCATCGGCATACCGGCCAAGAACAAACCAGGCCAATGGGTACAGACTGAGCGAAAAGCGCACGAAGCATGGGCTAACCTGATTGCGAGGAAACCAAGCGCAGCCATGCTATTGCATCACTTGGTTGCACAGATGGGCCATCAAAACGCCGTTGTCATCAGCCAGAAAACGCTTTCAAAAATCATAGGGCTACACGAGCGCACGGTACGCCGCGCTGTTGCTGATCTGGTGGCCGAGCGATGGATTCAGGTGGTGCAGTTGAACGGCCCCGGTACTGTATCGGCCTACGTGGTAAATGATCGCGTAGCCTGGGGACAGCCCCGCGACCAATTGCGCCTGTCTGTGTTCTCGGCCACTGTGGTGGCCGATGCCGACGATCAAGACCCGCATGAGATGGATCAAATCGATTTGCGTCGAATTCCATCGCTTTTCCCCGGTGAGCGGCAGCTACCAACCGGCCCCGGCGAAGATCCGCCAAGCCAGCCACTGCTACCCGGATTCGAGCCGGATTTGCCGACGCTGGAACAATAGGAAGTCAACCGTTTTAGTTTGGGGTTTGAAAGGATTTGTTGGGATTTGTGTAATAGAACTGTGGGAAAATCGAATTCGCTCTATTTTTGCTACCTATTTGCTACTGATGTGCCACTTGTTAGCTTCCTATTTGCCACACTGTTGCTACCTATCCGTTCTCTTTTTGTACCCAATTTGTTCCTTATTTGTCTCTTTTTGTCGGTTTTTGTCTTTAAAAGGGAAGGGAGGGATAAGAGAGGGCAGGATAGGCGCAAGCGCCGCTATTGTGCTACAAAGCCCCATAAGGCAATGTAAAAAACTACTTTTTGAAATGCTTTTTCCAGTCCATTGCCCCATGCAAAACACGCAATATATGGATTATCTCGCCTTTGATAGAATAGGCCACGATATAAGGCGTTCCGACAATGACCAGCTCCCGCGTCCCTTTTACCCGTCCGGCCCGTCCTATTTTCGGGTGCTGCAAAAGGGTTTCAACCTGGCGCTCTATTTCATCACCCACATGGACGGCGGCTAAAGGGTTGTCTTGTGCTATATATTCGATATAGCCTTCCTTGTCTTTCCCGGCTAATTCCGTCCAGTCCAATATCAAGCGTTTGCCCCTTCAGCCTTCTTTAGGAGTTCAGCCCGTTTCATTGCCCATTCAGCCTTGATTTGCTCATGCGGGATAAACACCGCGTCGGGCTTGCCGGCTTCGTCAAGGGCTTGCTGTACCTGCCCCCTAAACCAAGCATCATGCTCGGCGGATTCGTGTAGCCGCTTGAGGGCCTCGGCGCGGTCGGGTCGCTTCTGGTGGGTCTTGGCCTCGGCGGCGTCGTAGCCGCTGGCGTCCACGTCGAAACGGTGGATGCCAAGCCCCTTGAGGTAGGCCATGACGGTCTCCAGCCTGCGGAACAGGCGCAGCTTGCCGCTGCGCTGCGCGGCAAGGAAGCGCTCGGCCATGCCGTACTTGACGGACAGCGCCCAGCCCCCGGCCTGCCCGATGACATGGGCGGCGCGGATCGCGCCCGCCTCGACCAGGCGCGACAGGGTGCCGTGGTCAATGGTTTCTGTGGTCATGCTTTGGCCTCAAAGGTTGCGTGTCGAAACACTGCCATTCATACCGCAATCAACTGTAACATGCAAGTTCTTAACAGTTGAAAAAGACTGGAAATTTGACATAGCGTTGCTGTATGCGCCACGGGCCCGGACGGGCCCGGGGGTCGGCTTCCATAACCGGGCAAAAGGGTTCAAAATGCCTCGTGCCGCCCAGCCGCCGCTTCACGCCCGAGACTTTTGGGAGACGCTAAAGTGGCCGAAAGCCACGCCCGCAATGACTTTTCAAGAAATCCCATGAAACATTTCTGTCGTTGGCCTCGTCAATCGGAGGTTGGAAATTGGGGTTCCGTCGCAGAGTGTCCCAGTATCTGTTGGATGTCCTCTTCGGGGACACCCTCGGCCTTCAATGATGCGGCCATTTGCTCCTTTTCGGCGGGATTGTTCATGCCGTAGGCTCTTGCCTCCGCCGCATTTGCCTCAACCGGGGGAGGAACTTCCCTTGCGTGAGGATTCAGGATGCGTTGGATTTCCCCTTCGGGAATGCCCTCGGCCTTCAACGAGGCGGCCATTTGCTCCTTTTCGGCGGGATTGTTCATGCCGTAGGATTTTGCCTCCGCCGCATTTGCCTCAACCGGGGGAGGAACTTCCCTTGCGTGAGGATTCAGGATGCGTTGGATGTCCTCTTCGGGAATGCCCTCGGCCTTCAACGAAGCGGTAAACTTTTCCGTGTCAGATGGGTTGCCCAAGTCGTAAACCTCCGCATCTTTGACGTCGGCCTGCCGAGGCAACGGCGGCTGGGTGCTTGCGTTTGGCGTGTATGTATCTTGCCTCAAGCCGACGGCTTGGATGGCGGCGCTCGCCGTCACATTGTCATTCCCTGCGACTGGCGTACCGTGATTAGTCGCCCAGTAGCCACCGGATGCAATAACAAGTACGAATACGGGAAATAAAATATGGGATCTCATGAATGAATCTCCAGATTGTCGGGGATACTGCCTTATGGCTGTGCGAACAGGCTGCCTAAGAATTATTTGATGGGAAAGGGCCGATCCACGCTTGGTGAATCGGCCCTTAACCTTTACGACAGGTTGGCTTTTGCCGTTATTGCATATAAGCAGCCACGTTACCGATGGCAAAGCCGGTGTTATATCCATAGGCTGGATATACGCTCATGGAAACGCCTAGGCCGTAAAACGTATAGAAAGCGCCAAGGTCTATTTGGAATGACTGCCAGCCAGCAGTCGAACTGTTTGTCGGGTATACCGTTTTGACGAATGTGCCGCCATTGTAGAGATCGACGGAGTAAATAGAAGCACTTGCATACTGCTTATAATACTGTACGTAGATGTAGCGGGTCTGATAATATGGACCTGACGTGGTTATGCTTGAGTGAACCCAATTCGATGTATAGGCTTTTTCAACGAAATCCAAGCCCCACCCTTTATAAGCCGTACTGGTCGTATTACCTGGATATTCAAGTACCGCATTAGTACCTTGCGCATATACCCACTGTGCAGCAAACGCTGAGCTATTAGCAAAAAACAAACCAAAGGCAACGAATATCAAATTACGCAACAAAGTTTTCATAAAAACCTCCAATTACTAAATCACTAAGAACCGTGAATGAAGACGTAAGAAGTGAACCCATGAATAATAGATATCAAGGATACACAATAGGGCTAAAAACCATTGTTAAATAGTTGTTTATTCCCATAGATTAACTATACATTTACAGTTTAGTTTTTTCTACGTAAATATTACCGAAATAATTGGGTAAAATTACCAAACAATGGTTTTTTGAATGGTTAATCTGAGTTGCAAAGCTTGCCTTGCTTAAATTGACCGGCATTGGCGGGATGCCACCCGGCGGCAACACAAAGCGTGATGGGGATTTGTAATTCACTGCGATTTTCAAACGTTCCCATCGAGTTGCACACTCGTTATGTCGCAAGAAAACAGCATCGTTTTCGCAGGCGGTTCAAAAACCGGCCCATCCGGGGCTGACCCCAACCAACGAAACCGAGGGGGCCGATACCTCGCCGGGTTGGTCGCCGCGGTCCAAAACCGGGTGGCTCTGGCGACGGCCAAGGCCACCGGCACCGACAGGCCGGTGCTTGCCGTCGAGTATCTGATTACCGCCTCGCCGGAATTCTTCAGGAATTCAGATAAGGGTACTGTCGATGCTTATTTCGACAATGCCAAGGCATGGCTCAGGGAAAAGCACGGCGCGGACAACGTGGTTTCCATAACCCGCCACAATGACGAGAAAACCCCCCATTTGTCGGCGTTCGTGGCCCCCCCCTGGCCGGGCATGGGGCGTCCACCCGCAAGCGGTCGGTCATCGTCGCCGGGATGCAGACGGGAACCCGGTCCGGGAAACCCGCGAGTACCCGGCGGTTGGGGGTTGCTCATGAATCGCATGGGATACGATGAAGGCGCGGGGGTCGGCTACTCGGAAGCCAAGGACGAAAAGGCGGCGGCAGCTTGGGCGAACACCCCGCAAGGAAGACAAGCCCATGAACCGGCAAAAAGCGCGGACATAGACGCTCTGGCTAAATGTAACCGCCCCGGCTGGCACATTAAGACGGGGGTTTGCATTGTCGGGCCTACGTCAGATAAAGAAACCTACGGGTGGTCGGTTCCGTAAGCAATAGCTAGGAACGGTTGCACGATTGAAGGCAACCCTAGTTTTCGGATTCGTCAAAATCAGACTGTAAAACAGTCTCGCAATCTTGTCCGCCGTAAAACACGCCAAGGATGGATACTTGTTCAGCATCCACATTGAAAGCGATTGCGACCCGTTTTTTATAATTCGTGATGCGTAGGCCGGGGCGTATGTCATCGCGGCGGGTTCCCCTGTGCGGGAAAGTCTGCAAGCCTTCGCAATAGGCGATAACCGCGCTGACATAGCGTTCCGCAATCGTGGGCGACGCGGCAACGGCGATGTAGCGATAGAGCGCGGCAAGTTGTTCCTGTGCTTCTGGCGTGAAAACGACGGTGTACCGCATCACGCTTTTGCAGTGAATTGCTTGTGTTCTGCTGCAAGCATCGCCCGCACCTGGTCAACGCTGACCGCTCTCGCCGGATCGGCCTTCAGTGCGTCATAGGCTGGCCCCACCTGCTCATTGAGCCAGTTTTCTACGGCGCGGTCGCGGGCCATCAGGACGCGCAGCCCGTCCCGGATCACTTCGCTTTCGGTGGCGTACTCGCCAGCCGCGACCTTGCGCTTAACAACGTCCGCCATCTCATGGGGCAGCGTGATACTGAATTGTTGGGTTGTGCGCATGGGTGAACCTCTACTGGATGAATAGGATTAAACCCTACTCCATTCACGCTCTCAATGCCAGACCAAAGCGGAACCACTCGACTTTTGCCTTTTTCGTCAGAAATGCACCTTTGTTTTCCGGCTCTAGGGCCGATTTTAGGCGTTTAATCCTGCCTCCCGCTACAACCCCTGCTGTTCGGTTGCGGTTTAAGCTTGTAGCGGCCCTGTGACGGCTTCCTGCGTGTTTTTTTGATGGCTTGACGATCCTGTTTGTTCTTTTTGGCTTGCCGGTTTGTTTCAGCCTGTCGAGGGACGGCGGGACGTGTCTGCTTTTTGGGATGTTGGGAATTTCAACAAGGATTGTCCGTTCCCCCTTGGCGTAAACCGCTTTTAACGCTCTTGATCTTGCTCTTTGGATGGCTTGGTTTGCGCGATTGGCTATGGGTTTCCTGCTGTCTTCGCCTTGCGACCGCCTTAAAAAACGCTTTTGCTCTTGATCTTGCTCTTTGGATGGCTTGGTCTGTGCGATTGGCTATGGGTTTCCTGCTGTCTTCGCCTTGGCTTTTTTTGCCAAGTTCACCGAAAAAGCAAAAGTAGCCGAGAAGGGGGGGCGGGGGGTGTGTCTGCCCCCACGGGGGGCCGGCGCTTGCGCCGGGGGGGTCTAGCGGCATGGATGCCGCGTCTAGGCTGTCGCCATGGATGGCGACTCATTAGCGAAACAGCTTCATCGTTTCGCTGGTTATATAAGGTTATAAAGGGTTATCGGTTGAAAAAAACGCCGCAAGTCTTTGTTTTTAATCAGAAAATCTGGAAATGCCCGTCCGCGCAACTACGGTAAAGCGTCCGCGCAACTACGGTAAAGCGTCCGCGCAACTACGGTAAAGCGTCCGCGCAACTACGGTAAAAGCGTCCGCGCAACTACGGTAAAAAGTGCCAAGTTATCCACAGATTTTCGCATTAAGCGACAACAAATTTGTTGTCGCTTAATGCGGAAGAAGGTCGCTTGCGCGGGTCAACTTGCGGCGGCGGGTTCCTGCCGTCTTCTTTGCTGCGGCCTTGGTGATGGCGCGTTCCTGGCTCTCCGAGTGGTTCAGATCGGCCTTGATCGTTTCTGGTGTAACTGTGTAACTTTTCAATATGCCGACATTTTTCATTGCCTCATGGGCCTTGATGATGGCCGCCTTGGTCTGCCGTTTGTTGGTGTTTGCCAAGCCTGCAATGCCTGTCAGTGTTTCAAACTTGTGCGCAATAGGATTGATATGAGTAGCATAATACCCGTACATTGATTTTGCTGTATTATTCCTGCCCAAAGCCCGCCTTTTCTCAATATTTATTTTTGAAAACGTGTCGAACCCAAACAAAATGGCAAATCGCGGGTTGAGATATATTTCATAATTCATTGATTCATCCCTGCCGCCGCCATATAAAAGCTGTCCAAAATACCGCTTGCCGTGGTCAACAACGTCTAAAACACCGCCGCATAGCCGTACAATGACGCTGTGAAGCCGTTTATAATTCTCCGCTCCATCCGTTATCCCTAACGCTTTCAAAAGCTGATATGCCGAAAACGTCACGGCAGTACCCATGGGAAAATTCCGCGATATATTTAAGATTTCAAGGTAAACATCAAGGTCAGATTGATCGAACTGTTTTCCTGTAAATAATATTTTCAGCCCTGTAACACTAAAAACTTCCTCTCCTTCGATGAAACGCCGGTTTTCTTTTCCGTTGCTGCTCAGTGCAGGAAAGAGTGCCGACCGAAAAAGGGCGTTCGGTGCTACCCTGTACTCTTCACCCCAACAAACGGGGAATTGCACGGGTACGATTTCCTCTTTTTTTGGCTGTTGTGTCGGCTCCGACATGGGGATTTCGCAATCGAGTTCATATCTCCCCAGGTTGACGAACGCCTGTACGGCACTCGGTGACATACCACCTGCTAGTGCTTCACTTGCTTTTTTTTTCATTTTTTTAGATCCTTTAGAAAGTGAAGAAGTGGGTTGGGTGGTTCATAATCAGTAGTAAACTGAGCAATATTCCTTTCCCTTCGTTCTCTCGCAGAGAGTACGGCCAGTTCATCATAGTCCTTTTCGGGTTCTTGTTCAGTTTCCTCGTTTTTTGGGGGTTCTTGAACAGTGCTTGCCTTGGCTTTGTTGGGTACTGATGGTTTGCCCCGTTTTTTACGAATTCTTTTTAATGCCGAGTAAAAGGTTTCTGGTTTCATTTCAAGGCCAAGCGTGGCGAGTTCTTCAACCACGGCAGACCTGGAAACACCGGCAGCCAAGGCCGCTTCAATGTCGTCAATGACATCTAGCAGACGAGAAGCCGTAGAGCGTTTTTCATCATTGGTGGCAAGTGCGCGGAGCCGTTCTGATGCTATTTTCCTATCCATTTTTTCCCTCCGATAAGAGATATTTCATGCTTTTACCCCTATGTTGAATTTTTTTGACTTAGCATAAACCTTTTCAACTTTATATTCAGCCTTTTTTGAACTTTATATGATCTTTTAATGGACTCTGATTGATCTTTATAGACTTGTACAGACTATGATGCGCTTTTCATAGACTGATTAGAACCTCCAATGAACCGAAAAGCGGAAGGGGGGAAATCTAAGGCAGGATAGGCGTAAACGCCGCCATTGTGCTACAACAGCCCCCTGCCCACCCCCACGATTGAGCCGCCGAACAGACGAGACTAGCGACCGCGCCAGCGAGAGTCTGTCTCGGCTGTGAGGCGGCAATCTCTTGTGGAGTAAAACCCTCCCCCCGAACCCCCTCCAAAAAGCAAGAGCCAAAGCTGAGCCTGTGGACTTGTGGTTGGGAGTCCCAGGACGGGTTTTCTCCCGGTTTCCCCCCGTGGGGAATGTCTGCAAGCCACGCCAGCCAAGAGCTGCGGATGATTCCTGCGCTACGTCTCTTTTTCCGCAGGGGCGGAAGAAAGAGACGCAGCCAATCCGATGGGCAGGCCCGCCATGCCCGGTCGGACCGGGAACGGCTCCGGCAGGGGCGACGTCCTGTAAGAGTTTTTATCCGTTTGTGCAACATCACCCAAGATAGCGATATTTCATGCGCTCGTTTTTAGACAAATTTGTTAGACGCGCAAGACTTTGTTTTTGATAATTTTATTTTTTGTCTAAAAAACCTTCGGTTTGTGGCGCAAAAAGTTGCGGAATTCATGTACAAGATGTTGTACAATAAAACGCTATAGCCGAAAAAACTCTGTATTCAACATTCAAAGCCAGTGGGAGTAAATATGTAGCCGCTCAATACACAACTAATTAAGAGAACAGAATAACTAACTAGGTTATACAAGTAGTACTTAATATTATGAATATTTTAACTTTTAGCGAAGCACGAGCCAGCTTGAAGACAGTGATGGATGATGTTTGCAAAGACCACACTCCAGCCGTTGTTACCCGTGTAAGTGGTGATCACGTTGTGATGTTGTCTCTGGCTGATTTCAATAGCATAGAGGAAACAATGTACCTCCTTAGTTCTGCGAATAATGCCAGTCGTTTAATGGAATCCATTGCGCAGCTTAAAGCTGGTAAGGCTCAACCACGAGACCTAATCCGCAATGACAAGCAAGAAGAGCAAAAACAAGAACCAAGCTAAAAATAGCGTAGTTTCATGGACTCAAATCGCATGGGATGAGTACCTTTTTTGGCAAAAAGAAAACCAAAAGATAGTAGATGAAATAAATGATCTAATAGAGGAATGCAGACGCAGTCCATTCAAGGGAAGAGGAAAGCCAGAGCCTCTGAAAGGAAACCTAACAGGTTTCTGGTCTAGGCGAATCACTAAAGAACATCGTTTAGTTTATTTACCGGAAGACGGGGAAATTTATGTAGTATCATGCCGTTATCATTATTAGGTATATAAACCCTAGGGGAGTTTAAATAAAATCCCCAATTTTTTTACATAAATTTGTTAGGCATTAAATTCTCTGCGATTTGACTTTTCCAGATATTAATTCTGTCTAAAAAAACCTTCTTTTTTTAGACAACTAGCCAGTCCAAGGGCAAAATCCGGCCTTACCGCCTTGACAGGCCGATGGGGAACGCGCAACAGTTGCGCTAACCCCACAATGAAACGATTTACAACCCCATGCATTACACCCTAGGCCAAGCCGCCAAGGCGACCGGAATCAGCAAGCCGACCCTTTCAAGGGCGATCAAAAGCGGCAAGCTATCAGCACAGAAGCAGCCGGACGGCTCTTTTTTAATCGACCCATCCGAACTGTACAGGGTTTACCCCATCGTTACGGCAACCAGTAACGACAACAGGGATATGAACCAATCTGAAACACCAAACAACCCCAAGCCGTTACAGGCTCAACTTGAAGCGTTGCGCGAGGAACGGGAGCGCGAGAGGCGGCAGCTACAGGCCACCATTGACGATCTACGCGGAAGGCTGGACGAGGAGACCGCCGAGCGCCGGCAGAGCGCCGGAGAAATCCGCCGCCTTACTCTGCTACTCACCGACCAACGCCAGCCCACGGCAGCGCCACAGGCCGAGCCGGAGCCATCCCCGCCTACCGTGCGCCCGTTTCTCTGGCTTGCCCTTGCCGCTGCTATGGGCGGCGCTTTGTGGTATGTGTGGCCGTTGTTTGGCGGTAGGCAATTGCCGGTTGGATTTATCGGTTTATGACTGACGGGGTGGACCCGTAAGCGCGGCAAGGCCGGGCAATTCCCCTTGCCTGGCCCCGCCGGCCGGCGGCCAACGGGCGCGGGCGGCAAGGGGTAGGCCGGAATCCTGTGAGGGCTTTTAGCCGTTCGCGCAAGCACATCCATCGTTGCCTGACTCTCGCATCATTGCCGCAACCTGTTGGAGTGTATCGGTATATTGGCTCTTGCTGTTGTCCGCAAAAAAATTCTATGGTACTTTTGTGCCGTTTATTTAAACACAGCCTATGATCCGATCACTAGACTATAAATTGAAAGGCACAATCTTATGCAAAGCGAGTTAGCAACATATCTCCCGTTTATCACGTCTGGGATTAGCTTCCTTACAGCACTAGCTGTTGCATTTGTCGGCGTTAAAAACTCAAGGTCGATAGAAGCTTCAAAAGTTCGATCTTCGTATTTGAACTATGCCATTCAAAAGCTTATGGATGAATATATGAAGTACGATCCATTAATTAATCTAAATGGGGTCGAAGAAGGTTCATACATAAGGCGCATTGAAAAGAAATATCACGAGTGCAGATCGCTGATTATTAAGATATCCCCTTTAGTTGATATAAAACTTTTGGAGCCGTTGCGTGAAATCGAGATTAAGCAAGAAAGGCTTATTAAAGATGAACATAATGCAAAACTTGCTGGACGAGAAGTGACACCAATATGCCCTGATGATTATGCCAAGTTGATTACAGGTTATATAAATTCAGGACATAACATTATTAAAGAGCAAATCGCGGCACTTCGATCTCAGCTTGATAAAGCAACATAGGATAGTAGCTGAATAATATATTCTGGTAATTGTCGCATAAGCCCAATTTTATTAAATGGACTAGCGGGAGCATTTGAACAGAAACTTACGGTTTCGAAACATCATAAGGCGCGTTGCACAAGCGGACAAAAGCTTTCACGGGGTTTCTGACATCCTTTGCCACATTGCACACGGGAAATTGTTGTAACCGGCAAAGGCAAACAATGCGGCTTGTTTAGCCTCGTGCGGCCATTCGGGAACCCGCATCAGTCATAGACTCATGCCCCCGACCAGAAGCGGCCCGCCGAACCTCGAAGGCCGAAGGAATACCGCCACGGAAAGCAAGCCTACGAACTGGCAAAAAGCACGGATATAGATGCCTTGGCTAATTGTAGCCGCCCCGGTTGGCACATTAAGAAGGGGGTTTGCATTGTTGGGCAGACATCGGATAAAGAAACCTACGGGTGGGCGGTTCCGTAGGCATCGCATCTATGAGTAACCAGCCTCGCGCTGATGCCGTACCGCGACAATCAAGGCCGTTTCCCCGTCATAGTGATACAACGCGATATAGCCGCTGTCGCCGAAGTCGATCAGCCATTCGCGGTATTCCGGCTCCATGTCCTCGGCGGGCCGTCCAATCCCTGGATGCTGGCCGAGAACTTTAACCCCGGCCCTGATCGCCTTCACTGCCCGGCTCGCCGCGTCGGTGTTTTTTTCGGCAAGGAAGCGATATGGCCGCTGTACGTCCAGCAAGGCGGGTTCGGACCAAATCAGGCGTGGCATTGGGGCGGATCAACGTCCTTGCCAGCCTCTAGCTTAGCCAGCCATCGGCTTCTTCGGGTGTTAAATGCAAGGCCGGGGAAATTTTTTTTCGCCCAGGCACTTGCTTTTGTCATCAAGGATGACTAGAATCATCGACTATTTAATTATGTCACGGGGTGCGTCCATGAGTGTGAACATGAACATAGGGCAGATTGTCAGGATCAAGCGCGAAACGCTTAATTTGTCGCAGCGTGATTTGGAACGCAGGGCAGGCAGCAAAATAACGCAGACGAAAATTGCGAAGCTTGAGAACGGAGCGCAACCAAACGTGACTATCGAATCGTTGCGTGCTTTGGCGGAAGGGTTTGGGTGCAGCGTTGTCGATTTGCTGCCGGAAGAAGACAAGCACCCTCGCCAGTGATGGCGGGTAGCTCTAAAAAGAATTTACAAATATTAACAAAGGGTGGCCGGGAGTGCTTGAACACTCCCGCGCCGTTTTCATCCCTCGTGCAAGGGGCAAAAAATGGAACAACAAAATAATAATAACACAAGCAGCAGTTCAAGTGTAGGCAACGGCAACGGTTGCGGCCACGATCCCGCGAACCCACGGTTTTTTTCGCCACCGGAAAGACACGCGCAACGCCCCGGCATATTGCGCAAGCTGGTCGCCAAAATCCGCGAATATTACGACGACCCGCGAAAAATCATCCCCTCTCTCGACTTGGCCAACGGCTCAGACCGCCAGCAGCGCAGCGAACGCCGCGAGGCTTGCCTGTCGCTACTTGGCTGCATCATCCATTACACCGATCTGGTCACCCTCAAAGTAGGCATCCCACAGGCTGACGGCGGCATGAAGGGGCTTACCATGCCATTCCTTGCCGGTCTTGCCGGTTTGAGCCTAGGCAGGGCCGAGCGGGCGATCCACGACCTCAAAGCCGCCGGCATCGTCACCGTCCACGAACTCTGCGTGGAGTTGGAGGACGGCGCGCACAAAGGGCTTGCCGCGATCCGCACCGTTTCGGCCAAAGTGTTCGCAGTCTTCGGGCTTGGGCAATGGCTCAGGCACGAACGCGACAAGGCAAGCGACCGGCGCAAGAAGAAACAGCGCAAGGATGATCTGAAAAACGTCGCTAGGATGCAGCTTGTCATGGGTGCGGCATCAGGGCAGAAGGAAGTGCCAGCAGTGCTAGGCCAGCCCCCCGCGCCGCGCAAATGCGGGATGACGCCCGCAGCCGAGTTTTTCGCAAACGCCCGCGCCGTTCTCGGCACCAAGGGCAATAGCAGCTAACCCCCCGCTGACCCACTCACAGCCGATTTAAACCCGCGATAATGGCGCGGTGGCATATCCTATTGCCCACCGTCCCGGAAACGCCCCAGGTCGCCCAGGCCAGGCGCACAATCCACCCCGTTTTCAGCATCAACCTACCATCGGTATCACTCTAGGTATATAAAACAGCCTTGTTTAGCGGAATGTTTTTAAATAAGTGCGGGTACGTTTTGCAATTGGGGATAACCCTGTGGATGGGTTTTGTTTAAGTGCGGGTAAGTTAACGGTTAAGTGCTTTGGCTTAATCACTCTTTTATATATCAATACAAAAGATAAGACTAAGAGCCTGTGGATAAACCGAAAAAAGGAGGGTACAAGGAGGCTACGCAGCCATTTTAACTAGGCCGCAGTCGATAGGGGTTGGTTTAACGCGGATGGTTAATTGTTGGGGAAAGGAAAAGAACGGCTTTTTAAGGCATGGTTACTTTTTAAAACCTTGTACAATAACGTCAATATTGCTCTCGTTTAAAGCTGGCAACCCGTCCACAATCCTTACGGTTTCCACAGTGCTTGGGTGCAGAGGGTGAAGGGAAAGCGGCAATTCCGGCTCGGGGGGAGGCAAGCTGGCCTTCACCTTGTCGGCCAGCCCACGCGACACGCCCACGGCTTGCCGCGTAATGGGGGGCGGGGAGGGCTTGAGCATCAAGCCGCCCTTGACTTGCTCCACCCTGGCGGAGGGGTAGACTTCAAGCGTGGCTTTAATGGCGGGTAGGGATTCTTTTTTGAAGTCCTTGGCGGTTTTGTACTCCTGCCCTATCTGCCCCCTAAGCTGCTCCCATGAGACCAAAACAGGTTTTTCCAGCGCGTGCAGCCGATAGGCAAAAAGCCCGTAATAGTCCAAGGCAATGGCGGAATGTGAAAGCCCGCGAATCGCGTTACCCGAAAGCGGCACGGCGTGTTTGATCAAATCATTGTAAAACGTTTCCCCCAGCTTCAATTCAGAAGCCCACAAAGCGGGCTGGCCTTCATCGTCGGCAACCCATGCTTCAAATTCTTCTACTAGGGTTCGCTTGTATGGTCGCGGCCTTTCCGTCCGGTTTGGTGTATCCAAGCATAAAACGGCAAGCAGCCAGGGCGTTCATCTGCTGGCGGAAAAGGCGGTAATTATTACCTTGGCCATCCAACCCTATTCTATCCATAAAGGCCCTTGCGCTTCGCTCAATCTCTAAATATCGGCTTTTCGCTTTTACCGCCTCGCTGCAAATGTGCATCAATGAAAGGCGGGCTTTCGGGCCATAGGGCAGGGGCTGGGGAATCCAGTCTTGCCCGTTCCAAAGGCTTCCAGCTTCAATAATCAGGCTCCGGCCTTGGTAGTCTCGGCGATATTCGCGGGTGGGCTGGCGGCTGCGCGGTAGGGTCAACGCACAAAGCAAGCTGTGCTGATACTCTACGGAATCAGGCTGTTTCTTGGCTTCCCGCTCTTCCATGCGGCTGCGTAATTCGTCCGCTGTAAGCCGTTCTTCTGGCCGGATCACAATGCTATTGCAAAGCGAGTCATTTTCTGGTGTAGTATCGGTCATAAGCTAGTTTCCTCCTGTAGGGGGCTGGTTGGTAAAACGGAAAAGGGCGCAACTCTGTGGTGGGGTCGGCGCCCTTTTTCGTGTCTGAAATATTATCATAACTTAACTCTGCCAAAGAGCTTTTGCCATAGCTTGCCCTTGTCGGCGGTCGCTTCTGGCGTGGGCTGTGCTGCTGGTGTTGCCTCTGGCTTCGGTTCGGGCTGGTGGGTGAGTAGAAGCGTCAACCGGCGGATTTCATCAGCGGATTTCCGGCGTTCGGCGGCTTCTTCATCAAGGCGACGGCGTAGGTCTTGCCGTTCGTCCCTGAGTAGTTCGGTTTGCTCGCGGAGCAAGGCATTTTCACGCCTTAGAACCTCCGTTTCCAGTGGTTCCACAGGCGTTTCCCATCGTTCAACGGTGCTTCCATGGTGAGTGCTTCCGGGAACTATTGGCTTGTAAACGCGATGTAGTTCAGAAGGATCAATCTCCCACTCTCCAAGTTGGTTTTTATTGGCGGAAATCCTGCCTTTTTGGATCGCTTTGAGGATTGCGGGCTTACCTCGCCCGCATGCCTCTGCCGCTTCTTTTAGTGAGTACATACCGCCATTTCCTATCGTTCAATGGAATTTTTAGGAACCAGTTCCAAGAAACATCGCTCGCAATGTCAACAAAAAATTCCAAAAAACTGACTGTGGGGGCTTTGGTGCTGTTGCAAGGCGCTTACTTGATATCAAGTCAACAGACAATCAAAGTAGACTATCAAAATCCTGACGACCTAATATGCTGACTATTTCTACAGTATCATCTACCACGTGATAAAAAATGCTATCAGCCCCGAATACGCTACGCCTATATCCTTTTCTGATATGGTCTACAGCCTGATATAAATATGGATTATCGGCTATCTGTTCAAAGTGACTAAACATCGTATCATAATATAAATCAGCTTGAGTTTCCCCGAATTTTATAACGCCGTATATATATATACGCCGAAAATCCTCTTTAGCATCTTCCGTTAATCTATAATTCACCATTACGCCGTAACCCCTGCTTAAATTCCGTTCTAATCTCCTCGGCAGTCTGGGTTATAAATCCGCTATTTTCTGACTTAATCAATCTAGCACGGATCATTTCTATTTCATTGTTACGTTCCCTTGCCCTCCGTATTAGATCATTCACGATTTCGCTTTTACTGCTGTATTCCTCGCTTTCAATCAAAGAATTTAACCAATTATCGTTTGGTGTAGTAAAAGAAATGCTTTGCCTTGTCATTGCTATATCCTCGTAGTGTGGTGCATATACGATTCATATTTACACCATAAATGCGTAACATGTCAAGCGAGGAACGCGGGCTGTGGTGGGGTCTGTGCTGTCATTTGTGCCAAAAATCAAAATTTATGGCACAACTTTCCAACATTGATAAATCAACGGTTTGGCTGTGCCATAAATCAGGGACAAAAAGACTTATGAAAATCGGCGATTGATGGTTGCATTTGTTTAAAAAACGAATATTTTCTGACTCCCACGATTCATCGTGGGAAAGAGATGGCCGGTATCGGCAATGAATTGGAGGGTATGGCAGTGGGCTGGGTTGTTTATCGGGCGCATCGCGCCTTTTTTGGTTTGACAAGGCTCAACAGCGAAGTTATCCACAGGGCGGCGGTTCTGATATTTCAAAACTTCTTCTGATTTCTGATAATTCGTCATGATAAAATAATGATTAAATGCTTGATAATCAATATTTTTTATTGCCAAACTCACGACAGATTGGGGGGTTTCTCACGACAAATCGGGGAGTCTTCTCACGACAATTGGGGGGGGTTAAAACGACAGATTGGGGAGGAACTCATGACAAATTGGGGAGGCTGTGGATAAAGGATCAAGGGCTGCAATAACAGGAATTGTTGCATGACATACGACAAAGTAGTAAAGTCGTTAGTCATTAAACATGTACAGCCTAACAAAAGCGAGTTTTCCCATGCAAGCCACCAAGCTACAAACTAAAACGCTGAATCAACGCCAGACCAAAGCACATATTGTGAAGCCTGCCGAACTCATCGACATTCGCGAAATATCCGACGGCCTTAGCCTTGCGGATAGGCGAACCTACAACCTGCTGCTTGCCAACGCTTGGGACAACATCAGTGAACCCGTCCTACACCCTAT
>Ga0268281_1001023_pt1 | contig 17436 bp, 7 predicted proteins | sample saktaG_10_FD_190134 | JGI IMG/M metagenome (GOLD analysis project Ga0268281, IMG submission 190134) | Saline water microbial communities from Sakinaw Lake, British Columbia, Canada - sak_2011_5_24_50m | ecosystem: Environmental > Aquatic > Non-marine Saline and Alkaline > Saline ... | reverse complement strand
AAACCAATTGTTCCGGGTTTACGATTGATCGGGCTTGATGCATGCCTACCTGACAATCCGAATCACTGGGGCGGCATTCTTCCAGATGAGCAGCTACAGTGGCTGGACAAGCAACTGAGTGAATATACCGATGAATTTAACCTGATTTTCATGCATCATAATTTTATCCGATGGTCTGAGGATGAACAACCTGGCCGTCCAATGCAGAATTTCTGTATTGATAACGACGTGGAAGTAAAAGACCTACTATCAAAACACGCTAACGCCGCACCGGTGGTAATTTCAGGTCACCGGCATATCGGTCTGCGTTCGAAAGAGGAAAATGGAGTGAACTATTTCGTTGTTCCCTCACTTAATTCCCATCCCATGCGCTATTCGGTATTTAGTCTGACTCCTCAATCTATTTCATGGAAGACACCGATGGTGACCGCTTTGGAAACCGTTCATTTGGAAGCCCGGAATAATCTGCTGAAAGCGGACTTCTGGCGTGGTGAACAGTTTAAGACCCAAAATGTGGCCAATGACCAGGCGGTTTTAAAATTTTACGAAAAACCGGATATGATTTTTGGTAAAAACGAATTAATTAAAAAATAACATGTGATTTTCGATGATTTGAGTTGTGTATTTTGTCAATTGTAAAACAGGAAAAAAGATGAAAAAACCATTTGGTTCTCTGGTGCTGATATTTGAATTAGCCACACTTGTATGTCTCACACTTTCAACCCTTAACGCCAGACCGGCGACGAACGCCCGTTCTCCGTTTATGCTGGTTTTAATACCGGATACTCAATATTACTCATTGAGAGACCCCGGTACCTATAATGCACAGGCCGAATGGATTGTAGATTATCGGCAAATATACAAAATTAAATTTGCGATTCATCTGGGTGATATTACTCATAACAATACTGAAGTGGAATGGCAGGCAGCAAGCGCGGCCCATGATATATTGGACAACGCCGGAGTACCATACAGCGTTATTCCTGGCAATCATGATAATGTCGGTCAGGGTAAGACTCGTGATACGAAACGTTATAACCAGTATTTTGGTCTCGAACGGTTTGATGAACGGGCCTGGTATGGCGGTCATTTTCGGAACACGAATGATAATAACTATTGGTTTTTTGAAGTCGATGATCTGAAGTTCATGATTGTCGGTCTGGAGTTTGCCCCAAGCAAGGAGGCTTTGTGTTGGGCGGATTCTCTGTTATTGCACTATCAGGACCGCCGGGTAATAGTAGCAACCCATTGCTATCAGGCCCATGGCGGTGATCATCAATGTAATTGCGGTACAGCTTATGATATTGTAGGCAGTGGTGGCAATACAACCTGGAATGAATTTGTTCGCCGGCATAGTAATATATTTTTGGTTGTGTCCGGTCATATTGGTGATTCGGAATTTAATATTCGTACCGGAAACTCTGGAAATACTGTCTATGAAATATTAACGGACTATCAATTTGAGCAACGTAATAACCAAAGTCATGGCAATGGCTGGCTCCGTACATTGAAATTTTTTCCTGATGAAAATCGAATTGACGTCAAAATACTCACTGTACTTGATGAGGTTTATGAGTTCAATCAGGATGATTATCCGAAGTATCCGGGTGATCCGGTCCACACTTACTCAATCGATTATGATATGAGTGGTCCGGTTGAGGGGAAATATCTTCGGCTTAGTAACAGATTCAACGATATGACGGTACAGGCGGGTGATCGGGGCAATCAGTTTTTGCCTTCAATATCGATGGCTCCGAATGGTGATTTTGCCGTGGCATGGATGGATAGCAGTGAAAACAGCGCCGGTACCTATCAGGTTCTTACCCGTGGATTCGAACTTTCCGGCCGTCCCAAATTTCCCGGCATCACGGTGAATTCGCAAATTGGGAGTTCAAATCAAAATCCTGATATTGCAATTGGTTCAGAGGGACAGTTTGTTGTGGTTTGGGAAAACCATAACGGATATGGCGATTTTGATGTAAAAATGGTTGGTTATAACGCCGATGGAACTGAATATTTTGGTGAGATAACTGTCAATTCTGTATCAACCGGCAACCAAACTAGTCCTGCGGTTGCAATTGCGGAAGACGGTACGTTTATTGTGGTGTGGGAAGATGATGCAGATAACAACGGAAAATCTGAAATATTAATGGCTGGTTTTCATCCTGACGGGTCGAAGCGGGTTAGTGACGCCCAGATAAACACACAATCCGGTGGAAACCAAAACAATCCGGATATCGTGATGAAATCTGATGGTGACGGCGTAATTGTCTGGGAAAGTGATAATGAAGCCGATGACTTGTTTCAGATAAATGTGGTCGGTATTGACATAAATGGTGCTGAACGATTTTCTGAAATGACTGTTAATGCAGTTACAAGTGGACAGCACTCCAATCCCTCAGTCGATATGAACGCTGATGGTTCGTTTGTTGTCACCTGGGAAGATGATAGTGATGGCAATGAGTTCTACGAGATTTATGTTGCCGGTTTTAATAGTAACGGGATTAAACAGTTTGGAAATACAACAGTCAATGCAATTCCCGGTGGCCAACAGCTACGATCATCTATTGCAATGTCTGAAATCGGTGACTTTATTGTTACGTTTCAAGATGATAACGATGGCAATGGTTATTATCAAATATTTGCATCTGAATTTAATGCCGACGGATTACGTAAAACAGAGAGTGATTTTACGGTTAATGAAAATGGTGGTGGGCAGCAGTTTAATCCGGTTATTGCGATGAAGGACATCAATAGTTATGTAATTCTCTGGGAAGATGATATGAATAATAATAATTACTATGAAGTTTTGGCCAGAGGATATGACAATGGTGAAACCTACGTGACTGCCATTTCACAGGCCACAGATGAAATGCCACGGAATTTCGAATTATATCAGAATTATCCTAATCCGTTTAACCCGGAAACAATCATCCGGTACGAAATTCCAAATGCAACAAATGTGACATTAACGATTTATAATACGGTAGGGCAAATCGTCGAACATCTGGTGAATCAGAAACAGGAGTCGGGGTCTTATTCTGTGAAATGGAATGCATCTCATTATAGTACCGGCCTTTATTTCTACCGGATTGTGGCTGGTGATTTTCAACAGGTAAAACAGATGCTGTTGATCAAATAGCACCATATGGTAGGGGGGCAAGTAAGGGCCGGTTTTACCGAATACTGCCCCTTTTATTTTGATTCATTTTAATGGAGTTAGCGTCTGCTCTAAACTTAGATACTCCCACGTCATGAATCCCCGTATATGTCGTATACAATATAATTCTAATTCTTAAGTTGACACCATAGTTAATTTTTCATGTAGGGTTAGCAATCTTTTACGCTCCGTCGTGAAAAACAAAGTGTATCCCGTCCGTATCCGAAAAATTGATCATTATCTTACCATTTTTATATGTAGTGGATAATTATTTCAGTATCTGCTTTGAAGTACTATAATAGGGAATCGATAAATACAAATTCATGCACGTTGTATATGAATATATTCGATTTTGTGTAATTCTATTGTTTTAATGAACATTTGAAACCACGGGATATTATTTGTATTGATCCTGGGAATTTTAAGTCTAGCCTATTGATGAACTGAGTTGCTCGACAAATTTATAATCAACAGATTACTTGAGAATAAAAAGGTTTTAGGATCAGTTGAAAAATACAAGGATACCAGATTATAAAATATAGGTGAAATATTGATTGAAAAATGTTTCGAATAAAATAATCCTTGTATTTTTTAAAATATCTATTAAATTCGAAAACGATTTCGTTATTTTAAAATTAGCAAATGTGTTTTAGCGACGGGAAATGTGAAATTTATTCTTTGTGATCGGCATCGGCAAAATGTCTATAGTTACGAAAAATAACGAAATATAACGAAACTTATGCGAAAATGGAGATATTCATGACAACTATTAGGGATATTGCGAAAGAAGCAAACTGTTCACTGGCAACAGTTTCTAAAGCAATTAACGGCAGATCGGATGTCAGTGAATCTACGCGTGTTCGAATATTGAAAATTGCTAAAGAACACAATTTTGTGCCAAGTGCCTTTGGGAAAGGATTGAAAAATGGCAAGACTGAGAATATTGGTGTTATTTTTTGCCGGGAATCACAACCTTTGTCACTAAATCCGTTTTATTCCAGGGTACTGGAAGGTATCGAAGCGGAGTTGGCAATAAATAATTATAACCTGGTTTTGCATATGTTGCCTGAAGAATACAGGGACGAATATCCGAAAATGTTGAAGGAGCGAAACGTAGATGGTGTAGTATTGATTGGTGTTCTTCAGGAGAAATTTATCAGTCAATTGAAAAAACAAAATATTCCTACAATTCTTATAGATCCAAAAATCATTACAAAAGAATTCAATCAGGTGTTAATTGATAATGAACACGGGGCCTATTTAGCTACACAATATCTAATTAATAAAGGACATAAACGAATTGCTTTCATATCCGGCGACTTAGAACGCGAAAGTTTTCGACAACGGTATTCCGGCTTTAAAAAAGCAATGAATCATTACAAATTAAATATTGGTGACAATTATATCCAGACAGGTGGTCTTGAAAATGGGTACGAACTCGTTTCGGCGTTGCTGAATCAGAAGGACCGGCCAACGGCAATATTTGCTGCAAATGATATCAACGCTATTTATGGTTATCGGGCCATAAAAGATTGCAATTTTCAGATTCCTGAACATATTAGTATTATTGGATTTGATGACATTGAATTAGCCAAAATGGCTACGCCACCATTAACGACAATTCGAGTTTATAAAGAGGAAATGGGATCGATAGCCGTAAGAAATTTACTCCAAATAATTAACAAGGAAACTGATCGGCCAATGTCAGTTTTAGTACCAGTCAGACTGATTGAACGAAGTTCAGTCAATGCTTTAAATGGATAATCTTGCTGATAAATGCTTTCAATAACAATGTAACAGGAGGTAAAAAATGAAAAAAATGTTAGCATGGCTAATCTTTGTGGTTATTGCATTGAGTGGAGGATTGTTTGCGCAGGTGATTTTCGATTTTGAAGTAGATAATGGTGGTTTTACTACTTCCTATGATCTTTTTTCATCGTTTGTGCAAGCCAGTGATCCCTCCGGATTGAGTGCGGGTGCTTTGGCCGCAACTTTTGACATCAGTGTAACAGCTGATAATAAGGGTAATATTTACAAAGTAAATGTTGATCCAGATGCAGCACCAATCATAACCTTTTATGTGTGGTTGCCTGCGGGTATACCGGATTCCGTTTATTTTAAGTATTATTCCCAGGATTTTAGCTGGACTTATGCGGATTATAAATGGTATGCCAGCGCAATTCCAAAAGAGGTGTGGTATCCTCTCCAGTTTAATCTTGAGCAGGCACACCTGAAAAACAATGCTTTTGATGCTGCTGAAGGCGCTCTGCAGACTCTCGGTTTGTCAGTGTATACTGGTTATGAAAATGATGCTGACACAAGTTGGACAGGAACTATTTATGTCGACAACGTCACTCTACTTGGGGCATATCCGACGATTATTTCGGATTTTGAGTTTGATATTGATAGTTATGAATTGAAAAATGATTTGATCACAACCATTACCCACGCTACCGATCCGGCCGGAATAAGCAGTGGTTCGGTTGCGTTGACCATTAATGCAGATGCTACCACAAATAAAAAAGGTAATGCATATCAGTACTGCTACGTCAATGCAAAAGAAGCCAATGTAATGACCATGGATATTTGGTGCCCGACGGATTTGCCGGATTCTGTTTATATTAAATTTTATGTAAAAGACAGTACATGGACGACGGCATACACAACCTATCCTTGTTATGCTAAAGCAGTTCCAAGAGGAGTTTGGTATCCGTTACAGTTTGATCTGGAAGCAGCCTATTTACACAACAATAGCTTTAGTGTGATGGAAGGTGACTTAAGGACGATTGGAATTGAATTACAATCCTATGATTTAAGAGGCGATGACACACTGTATACAGGAACTGTCTATATTGATAATGTTAAACTGTTGAGCACTTATGTACCCCCGGAAGTCCCCAGCTATGTTGTGGCAGCTTTCGAAAAAGAGGCTGCCGGCACTCAGGGCTTTTCAAGATCAACAACGGCAGGATATGAAGCATGTACCGGGATAGGAAGAGTCCTGGATCCAACAGAAACTTCAGATGGAATTTTAAGTTCCGGTTGGGATTTCAGTAAAGCTGTAAAAGGTTATTTCGGAAATTCCAGTTTCAATGTTTATTGGTCTGATACCGGGGCAGTTGTCGATACTGGTGCGACGGCAATATCCATTGATGTCTGGGTTCCGACGGATTTTCCTCAGACCGGAGCGACTATCGGTATGGTCATTCGCGATAAGGTCAACTGGACCTGGAATGAGACCGGTTTTACAGTCAGTGATTCAACTATCATTCCTGGAGAATGGAATACGATAACCCTGGATCTTTTACAATATATGACAGCCGGAACATATAATCCATTTGGGACCAGTGTATTTGGAATTCAGTTGCAGCACTCCAGTGATAACTCCTGGGTAGGCAATGTATATTTTGACAATGTAACTTTGATTGGAATAGAAGAACCTGAGGGAACATTGGCATCTCCAATTGCTATTGGTTCTGTCGAAACCTATGATGAGGTTGGAGTACCGTTTGATTATGTTCATATTGTCTGGGTAGATAACACTATTGGGTCAGAGTCATACCAGGTTTTTATGAGTGAATCGGAAATCACTGATATTGAGGCAACTGGTATAATTCGTATTGCTCGTGAAGTTCCGCATGGGACTGAAGAGTGGAATTATCGCCCATATAGCCGGTTATCAGAAGAAAAGACCTATTACTTTGCAGTTATTACATTGGGCGCAGATGGCACTATAACTGAATTAAACGAAAATTGCACGGTTGGTCCGATAACAATAAATACATCTGTTACTGCAAAAGCACTTTATGATCCATGGTTTGCGGAATCTTTTGTGCTCGATGGTCTGGATACTGAATTTTTAGAAATGCATAAAGCCTATTCCATTATTCCTGAGGTTGCAGGTGGAATAGACACAAGTGGTTGGACACCGGCTTCTAGTGATATGAGCTTCAAAACGACCTTTGTTGTTGATGATGATTATCTCTACATCTCTGCGGATGTTACGGATGATGATTTAAACGCTACAGGTAATGCAGCTATCGTTGGTGGACAGGCCTGGATGGGCGACGCTCTTGAATTCTATATGGGAGTATATGATATTAATCTTCTCAATCAATACCATGGCTACAGGGATGTGATGGCTGATGGAACCGGAGATTATCGGATCAGTTTCTGTGCCTGGGGCGAAGTTCAGAGTGCGACAGCTGTACATGATTTTCCCGGTATGCAAAGCACTCACTATCAAAAATTTGGTGGTGATGGATATATTATTGAAGCCCGCATCGCACTGGATTCTCTAGCGCTCGGTGGAGATATTGAGGTTGCTGATGGTGTGATGCTTCCGTTGCGGATCGATGGATGTGATCTGGATCCGAATTCCGCTGATGAAACCCGCTCGCTGATTGTTCAATGGGGCAGCAATAGCAATACAGAAAACTGGTTGAGACCAAGCTGTTGGGCATATCTTGAAGTGTTTGTTGATTCTTCAATTCTGGCGATTGACGATGCCAGTATGCTGAAACAGTTCAAACTCTATTCCAATTATCCCAATCCGTTCAACCCGGTTACCAGTATTAAGTTTGATCTCCCAAAAGCATCAAATGTCAATATGATCGTTTACGATGTTCTTGGAAAAGAGGTTAAAACTCTGGTTAATGAGAACAGAAATGCTGGAACTTATACGATTAATTGGGATGGTCGCAATAACAATGGGACTATGGTTACAAGTGGATTGTATTTCTGCAAATTCATTACACCTGAATACCAGCGAACCCAGAAAATGATACTATTGAAGTAGTTCTCCTTTTTAATACTGGGGTGATCGTTGAAGAACAGCGGTCACCCCATTTTTCCAACCAGTGTTTTTTGATTTATAGTAGTTCTTGTAAAGGATGAAGTACTATTCGGGCAACTGTACGTTTAGCAGTAATTTCAAATGATTAATTATTGTGGAATACGTATAGGTATTTTAATACAAATAAAACATTTGAACAATTATCTATAGAAATTTCAGTATGAATGACTTAAACTACAATTCAAATCTAGTCTATATAAAAATGGTATTTGGACAAAGCAAGGGGGAAACATGAAAAACCGGCTGCTGTTTTACCTGTTTTGCTGTTTGTTTCTGTTATCGGATCTACATGCCGGAGTCACCGGAAAAATTGCCGGTCGAATTATAGATGAACATACTGGCGAACCCCTTGTAGGGGCCAATGTCATTATTATTGAAAAAACTGTGGATGGACAACTTGTGGCACTATCTCCTTCTTATCAACAAGGTGCTGCTTCAGATATAAATGGTGAATACTATATTCTGAATATTTCTCCTGGAATATATTCGGTCAAATTCGGATATATTGGATATCAATCGGTTATTGTTCCTGATGTTAGAATATCATCGGATATGACGACTCGAATAGACCGTGAAATGTCATCAACAATCATTGAAGCCGGTGAAGCGGTTATTGTTACCGGTGAACGGCGGGAAATCCAAAAGGACCTTACATCGTCTGAGGTCAGTATTGGAGCAGATCAGATTGGTGAAATGCCAGTACGCTCCGTCCGGGATTTGGTATCTTTGCAAGCTGGAGTTACACTTGATGCATCCGGGAATCTTCATATTCGTGGTGGTAGATCAACGGAAATTAGTTATATGGTCGATGGCGTTCAAATCCTTGATCCCCTGAACCGGAGTTCGGGAATCAGTATCGATGATCAATCCATTGAAGAATTGAAAACAATTACTGGAACCTTTAATGCCGAATATGGTCAAGCCTTGTCCGGTGTCGTAAATATTGTTACGAAGCAGGGCAGTGATCAGTTTAAATTGAATTTGACAGGATATTTCGGGGATTATTACAGCACTGATTCCGATGTCTATTATGTCATGAATAACTCGGAATGGGTAAATGCAGTGACCCATTTTGCCACCGGAGTGGATGAATCATTTAATTTCGATTTTCCGGGTTATAATCCGAATGATTCAGAAAACTATTTTAAGGATAAACCGTATCTGACGAAAAAATCTTATTTGAATACATACAATCCATTCCAGGCGAAGGATGTTCAGATGAATATTTCCGGTCCGGTACCATTGACTAATAAACGATTAACCTATTATGTTTCCGGGAGATATAACTATAATCCGGGATCCATATATGGAATACGTTATTTTATGCCCTGGGGATTTCAATCACCGGTATCTAATACTATAAATTCCTTTCAAGAACCAGATAATGCATTGGTACCGATGCGTTCGTATGAAGGCTATTCGATGAATTCGAAATTATTTTATAGATTATCAAATTCCGTCAATATCAGTTATGGAATTTATTATAATCATGATTCTGGAAATTATGGGTATAACAATCAATATAAATATATTCCGGATGCCCAGCGTCATTACCAGACCGATGCCTTTACTCATATTATTTCTTTAAAACAAACATTATCACCCAAAACATTTTATGATTTTAAAATCAGTTATTACAATAAAGATCATTCCAATTATCTTTATAAAGATCCCGAAGATTATCGCTATATGCCGACTCAGTCCAGTGATTTTGAGATTTACGTTTTCGGATATGAAAACCAGGATAAAATCACAATGTGGTCTAATTCCTATGATTTTCTATATTGGGGAAATCCGGTAACCTATAGTAAAACAAATGTTCAGTATCAATCCTGTATGTTCGATTTGACAAGCCAAGTGACGAAACACCACCTGATGAAATTCGGATTTAAAGCGACTGCGCATAACCTGTTTTATAACCAATTCGATATTCAATTCTCAACCAATGATTATCGCCCCTATGTACCATCGGACAATTCCCCGTATCATGTCAAATACAATGCAAAGCCGAAAGAATTTTCCGGATATGTTCAGGATAAAATCGAGTTTGAGGAATTGGTTATTAATTTCGGTTTGCGGTTTGATTATTTTGATTCGGATGGTCGTGTTCTTGCTGATCTGCAAGATCCACAAATTTATGATCCTTTTAAGATGAGTCACATCTATACAAATTACACATCTGATACACCGGATAGTGAATTGGTTGAATATGCTATTGCCGAACGGGAAGAATTTTGGTATCAAAACGTCAGCCCGAAATATCAGTTAAGCCCTCGATTCGGTCTGTCGTTTCCAATTACTGATCGGGGGGTGATTCATTTTTCTTACGGGCATTTTTTCCAAAACCCGGAATTCCGTTTTCTGTATGATAATCCAAATTTCTGGATTGAGGGTGCCGGAGCGGATAACCTGGTGGGAAACGCTGATCTGGATGCCGAACGTACCGTGATGTATGAATTGGGACTGCAGCAGCAATTATTCGATAATGTCTATATTCATGTGACAGGCTTTTACCGTGATATTCGGGATTGGATTGGTACCGGAAAACCTATTGACACTTATCAGGGGGTCACTTATTATAGATATGAAAATAAAGATCATGCATCCGCAAAGGGAATCACACTTTCGGGTAAAGCAAAATTCGGATATATTGCTTTAAATTTTGATTATACCTATATGACAGCACAAGGTACATCGTCCAATCCCCAAGATGAATACAATGATTCACAGTCAGATAAAGCGCCACGTTTGACATTTATAAACCTGGATTGGGATCAGCGGCATTCATTAGGTACTGTATTAAATTATTCAAAAAATCAATGGTCATGGACATTAACGGGTAGTGTAAATTCTGGTTTTCCTTACACTCCGGAATTTAGTCGAGGCGAGGTTTCAGGTTCTGGTACATTCGTTGGATTAACGGAAAATAGTGATCGGAAGCCGTGGACATACAACATGGATCTTCGCGTATCCCGAAAATTTAGTTTTGGAAAAGTTCGAATGACGATGTTTTTGAATATCAGGAATATTTTGGACCAACGAAATGCCACAAGTGTGTATGCAGATACTGGATTACCGGATTACACATTACAGGGAATCACACAGAAAGACCGGGTCATTGAATTGTCCGATGTGGATGATTATTATGCAAATCCAAATTACTATAGTGCACCTCGTTTTATTCAATTCGGTCTGCGGATTGGATTATAACCTTTGATTTGGAGTAAAGTTGATGAAACGAAAAAATGACCGGGAACAAAATAGTTTATTCAGATATGCTCTTCTGATTATTGTCTTTTGTTTTCAGATTCAGATTGTCACAGCCCAAACTGTTGCGAAAGTTGGTACTTCGGCGGCTAGTTTTCTAAAGATCGGAGTGGGTGGCCGTGCTCTGGGAATGGGCGAGGCTTATACAACCTGCGTCAATGATATTACATCAATTTTCTGGAATCCGGCCGGTCTGGCAAGCATTCAGAATACCCAGGTATTGTTAAATCATTATGATTATATCGCTGATGTAAATTACGAATATGGGGCAGTTGCTATGGCGATGCCTAATATTGGAACGATTGGCGCTCATATCAGTTTCCTTGGGATGCCCGATATTGAGCGAACAACGGTTTCGGAACCGGACGGGACCGGTGAAATGGTTGGTGCTTCATCAATGACGGCCGGAATCAGTTATGCACGGTTTCTGACTGATCGGTTTTCCATTGGGGCAACCGTAAAAATGATCCAGGAACAGATTTGGCATTGTAGTGCAACTGGTTATGCAATGGATATCGGTGTCCTGTACCGTACATTTTTTAAAAATATTAAAATCGGAATGTCCATTTCGAATTTTGGAAGCAGCTTGCAGCTGGAGGGACGGGATTTACTGATTCAGCACGATATCGATGAACAAAGTGATGGAAACAACGCAAACATCAATGGGTACCTGGCGACGGACAAATACACTATTCCAATATTATTCAGAGTTGGGATATCATCGAATTTGAGTAAAGATTTTCTCGGATTGAAAAATAATGATTTCATCGTTTCTATCGATGCCGTCCATCCGAATGATAATTATGAATATGTAAATGCCGGACTTGAGTACCAGTTTAGACAATTACTTGCATTTCGGGTTGGTCGCAGGCAGATGTTTCTTAAAGATCGGGAGGGGGGCTTCAGTCTCGGATTCGGTTTACATCTGAATTTTAATAGTTATGACTTTTTTCTTGATTATGCCGCAGTCGATTTTGGCCGGTTGGATTATTTAAATAAATACTCACTGATTTTATCGTTTTAATCCCGGAGGTTATGAGAATAATGAAAAATAGATATTGGTTTTTAATTTTACTTATCGTTCAAACGTCATCGATGGCTCAACTGACTCATGGTGATGCCCAATATCGAGCAAGAAATGTTCATTCCGGGAATTTGATCAGGATTTCCTTTTACAATCATGGAATGGTGGGACGGCAACGAGGGGACCAAAGTATCGTGTATCCCGGTGAATGGCCGATTAACAGTGGTATGGTACAGATGGGAAATGCAACCAGTTATGTTGGCACTGAGATGCAGGTCTTTGCCGGACTGGATTCAACCGGTGATTCAACATTTACCTATATTACACCATTTTCAATGTGCCAGGGATACAATCCTGAGCGATTTGCCCATGACTCTCTTGGAAATTTTCTGGGATTTGAACCATTACCCGGATATTTGAATATGACTCAAAAGGAGGCAGATCCATATAATGCTGTGGCTATGAGCCATGAGGCGTTTACCTGGCCGGCTTACTGGCCGGATAAGATGGAAGACGGGATCGATCCGGGCTGGGCTGGGCACTGGAATGGTTATTTTGGAAAAGACCAGCGCAATGCCGATGAAGAAAGCTATTATGTGATGGATGACTACCAGTTAAAGAAAAAGGTTTCGGGTCATAGTATTCCATTACCGATTCCTTCAGAGCCATTACGGGGCGGATTAGGATTACGCCAGGAAGTCCGGGGATTACAATGGTCAAATCCCGATGCGGAAGATTGTATTTTCTGGATTTACGATATAAAGAATATCGGGAAAAAGGATTACCCGATGACGGTTTTTGGTCTGAATGTTGGCGCAGGAATGGGAAGTAATCTGGCCAGCTCCGCTTCGGACAATAGTGACGATTGTGCGACGTTTTATCGTGAAACGAATTTGACAGTCAATTATGATTGGGACAATATCGGAGCCGGAGGTTATTCGCCGGTTCCCTGGGTTGGTTTTGCATTTCTAGAAAGTCCCGGTAATGCCTATGACGGTATTGATAACGATGGTGACGGTTTGGATAATATCGGTGGTGGCAAAATAATATCTACCGATGATTTTTATGCGACTTACGATGTTGGTGATCCGATTGTTATCATTAATTACTATAATTATAATCGGGAAGTATCTACAATGCCGGCGAACGGGATTTCTTTTACAGTCAATGGAAAGAAATATACAAAGTTACCGAATACACTTCTAGGTGAAATTCCCCGGAATGGTGTTGATGATAATCTGAACGGCATTATTGATGAATCGGACGGTGCCCAGTTAACCGAGACTGAAGAATACTACTATTTATACATTCGGGATGCCAATTATAACAACCGGGATTATGTGGCTGTTGATTATTTCAGCGGGGCCGGTCTTGACAATACCATGATTGATGAACGTCGCGATGATGGCATCGATAATGATGGTGACTGGGATCCAAATGTCGACGATGTGGGCTTGGATGGCAAATCCGGAACCGGAGATGAGGGAGAAGGTGACGGAATTCCAACTCCGGGATATGGTGATTTACCGGGCGAGACCAACATAGATGTTACAGATGTGGACGAGTCGGATCAAATCGGTTTGACCAGTTTTGTGTTTTATGTGTATGGGACATTGACATATAGCAATGATGCCGATATGTGGGATGTTTCGAAACCGGGCTATTTTGATGCAAGTCTTGTCAATGTCGATGCAGATTATGTGTTCTCATGTGGCTATTTTCCCCTTTTATCCGGCCAGAGTGAGTTTTTCTCGATTGCACTTATTTACGGTTGGGACAGGGATGATATTATTCGAAATAAACAGATTGTCCAGAAAATCTATGATTCAAATTATAATTTTGCGATAGCGCCGGAGAAACCGAATGTTCGGGTTGTTGCAGGAGATAAAAAGGTCACCCTGTACTGGGATGAAAAATCAGAACTCAGTTTCGACCGTTATTTGAAAGAATATGATTTTGAAGGGTATAAAATTTACCGGGCAACCGACCCCGGTTTTTCCGATGCCGGTTCAATTACCGATGGATATGGATATAACCGGTTTACCGTGCCGATAGAGACCTATGACAAAGTGGATAGCGTGTACGGATTTTTCCCGGAAACCTTCGGAACTGGTGTGCAATTCAACCTCGGAAGTGAAACAGGTTTGGTACATGCTTATGTTGATTCGCCGTTGGTGAATGGGAAACGTTATTATTATGCGGTTACTGCCTATGATAAAGGCGATATTGAAAAGAATATTTCTCCATCGGAAACAAATAAATATGTCACTATTGATGCCTCTGGAACCGTTACGACCGGTGAAAATGTGGTAACTGTTATTCCTCAGGCTCCGTCGCTCGGATATAGTCCACCCGAGTTTGATACACAGCCGGAAGCGGTGGGTACAAGTATTTCTACCGGACAGGTGTATGTCAGTTTTATTGAACCCGATTCAATATATGATAATCAGGAATACGAAATTCGATTTCTGGATCAAAGTATGGATAAACGTGATAACGATTGTGATTCATTAATTGATGGGCTGGATGATGATGAGTTACTACCAACATTGACAACCGGATTTGTGATTGAAAACCTGACCCGTTCCGAAATTTTGGATACGGTCTGGATTTATGATTACCGTTATGAAAATGATAATTGGATATTGGTGAAAAATTTGTATAATGATGCCGATGGCAATCCAAATACTCTGACGACAATTGTCAATGGAATTCAATATTCCGTTTACAATCCATCTCCCGGTATTATTAATATTCCGGGAAAGGCTATTTACAATGGGATTCAGTGGAGCGATTCGATTGACTATTCAACGGCATATAATGTACTGTTTTCAAGGTTCGAACTGGGTGGATTTAACTCCGGTATCGATTATCCTCGTCAATACAAGATCATCTTTTATGATGACATTATCGGAAAATCTGAAACAGTTTACCCGATTTTGAAGACAACGGGAACACCGATACCAATACCTCCAACAGATGTGAATTTTGAGATTTTTGATCAGCAATCGGGTGAAGGGGTTCATTTTGGTTTTGTGGATGCTACAGTTAATGCCACTATTGTTTCGAAGGGACATTTTTCCGCCAAAGACCGAATAATATTCTTTGAAAATTTACCAAATGGTTCTTCGGTCATTACAATGAATGTATTGAACAATGATGTTGAAGATACCAGTTTTGTAAATTTATACGGAAGATCCCTAGGTACAGGAGATACGTTGAGCCTGTTCCCCGATTTTTCATTCAATAGTGGTTCGGCATATCGGTTTACCACAAATGGACAAAAAATTGATAATTCATTGGCAAAAAAAGGCTTGGACGACATTCGGGTTGTCCCAAATCCCTATGTGGTCACGGCGGGCTGGGAACCATCAAATCCCTATACAAGTGGCCGCGGTCCTCGGGAAATTCATTTTATCAATTTGCCAATGAAATGCACAATTCGGATTTATGCCATCGATGGAACATTAATCCGTAAACTGAATCATAATTCAACGATGACAAATGGGGCCGAAATTTGGGATGTACTGTCGAAAGATAGTATGGAAATTTCTTATGGTGTTTATATTTATCATGTCGATGCTCCCGGAATCGGGGAAAAAGTAGGACGATTATTAATCATTAAATAAAATGTATCTGTACAAATTCAAAATAGTAGTACTGTTAATTATCCCTTTTATATTCGGTTGTAGCGATCGAAATGATCCGGTTGTGGCACAATTCGGCAATCAGAAAATCTCGTTCGAAGAATTTCAAACAGTTTACCTTGATTTACTGAAAAAACCACATTCGATGGATTCAGAACAGCTGCGGGAATCCTGCCTTGATGAGATTATCACTTGGAAATTGTTGGCTTCGGAAGCAATTAAATCCGGTTTGGACGATGACAAAAAATATCGGTATAAGTGTGATGCTCATAACGATAAAGTGCTCCGCGAACTCCATTTTCAGCATCAAATCGGGCCTCAAATCCAGATTGATGAATATGAATTAAAAGAGGTTTATGCTTTTATTACGCAGCAGCGGTATGTAAAGCATCTTTTCTTTAAATCACTTGAGGATGCGGATATCCATTACCGCCGGTTAACTAACGGTGAAGAATGGAATACAGTGGCCCGGGAAGTATTTCCTGATACTGATTTAGCAATGTCTGGCGGTGATCTTGGTTGGATTAACTGGGACCAGATGGAATATGATTTGGCGATGGCAACATTCAGACAGGAAATTGGAGTAATTTCGAAACCGGTTGCGTCTTCCTTTGGATATCACATCATTAAAGTTGTTGATTATAAGAAGAATCCTTTGATCAGCGAAGATAATTATCAATCCGCCCGGCGGAAAGTCAGATATATGCTTGAAATGAAAATCGGAGATAAAATTGCAGCAGAATATATAACTTCGATGATGAATGATAAACACATTGAAGTTCGGGCTGATATGATAAATTTAGTAGCCGCAAGATTTCAGGAAGTGTTTAATCGTAAACCAAAACCCTATGAATTAACACAAGAGACTCAACTGACGTCCATGGAAATCCGCGAACTTGAAAATATATACTGGGCAAACCGCGATAATGTTCTGGCCATTATCGATGGGGATGAGTTGACAGTTGGCGAATTTATTTACAATCTGAATTATATTCCTTATTCTGCAATAGCAAGAGGATTTAAAACTGCATTAGATTTTGTCATCCGTGACCGGGTTTTAACAAAAGAAGCACGCAAAATGCGACTGGATCGTTTGTATCCGGAGTATACCGATAAAACTGTCCTATTTCAGGATAAACTATTGCAGGCGGAATATCGGAAAATATTGAATCAGAAAATTACAGTATGTGACGAAGAAATTCATAGCCGATATCAGCAGGACCTGAACCGTCTATATAAAAATATTTCCTTCAATAATGCAAAAGATGATATTAAAAATATGATTTTAGCGGAGAAGCGAAGTAACGTTGTAAGTGAGCATATTTCTGCATTAAAAAACGGGATGCAGATTAAAAAAGACATGCAGATAATCCGTGATTATTACGATAACATTTAAAGCTAAGCAGTATTGGAGAAGTTGGAATAGATGACCAAGGAATACAGTTCAAAAATAGAAATCCTGGAGCAATTCGAAAAGAAAGTT
>Ga0268281_1001015_pt1 | contig 17482 bp, 21 predicted proteins | sample saktaG_10_FD_190134 | JGI IMG/M metagenome (GOLD analysis project Ga0268281, IMG submission 190134) | Saline water microbial communities from Sakinaw Lake, British Columbia, Canada - sak_2011_5_24_50m | ecosystem: Environmental > Aquatic > Non-marine Saline and Alkaline > Saline ... | reverse complement strand
TTTGCTATCGACCGTTCCTCCACCCGCACGCTATCGGGAGGGATCAGGTCATCCGGCAGGCTGGTGGTATCCGAAAGCGGCATGCGGTCAGCTGATGACGTACGAGAACTGAAACCGTATTGCGACGCATTTCTTATCGGGTCAGCCATCATGTCAGACGAGCACCCGCAAAAGAAGCTTGAGGAGTTTGTATGCGCATAAAGATCTGCGGGATCACCCGCCCCGAAGATGCACTGTTTGCCGAACGCTGCGGGGCAGATGCCATCGGTGTCATCATATGCTCCCCGGGGTCGAGACGAATGGTTCCGCTTGCGCGTGCACAGGAGATCTTTTCAGCGGTAGGGCCGTTTACGACAACGGTTGCGGTAACCCACACCAATTCTGAAGAAGACTTATCGCAGATCCTTGCTGTCCACCCTGACGCGGTCCAGGTATTCCACCCGTTTACCTTCGGAAAGGGCACAGGAGTGAAAGTGATCCGGGCAGTTGGGCGCAACGATCCCCTGCCCGGTGACTGCGACGCCATCATCATTGACGAGAGCCATGGCGGTGGGAAGGTGTTTGACCTCTCCTGTGCCCGGGATGCTGTCCTGCGCTCGAAGGTCCCTGTTATCCTTGCAGGGGGGTTGAACCCGGAAAACGTGGCTGGTGCGATCCGGAAAGTCCAGCCGTACGCGGTGGATGTTGCGACCGGCGTTGAGATCTCCCCGGGAATCAAGGATCCGGAAAAGGTCCGGGCGTTTATCGCTGCCTGCAGGGGTGCCTGACATGGGAAAGAAAGGACGGTACGGTACATACGGCGGGCAGTACGTGTCAGAGACGCTGATGGGTGCGTTACTCGAACTTGAGGATACGTATGCAAAGGTCAGCCGCACACGAGAGTTTGCCCGCGAACTTGCTGCCCTGCTGTCAGAATATGCCGGCCGGGAGACGCCGCTGACGTTTTGTAAAAACGTGTCCCGCGAGCTCGGGTGCAGGGTGTACCTCAAGCGCGAAGACCTCGTGCACGGCGGCTCGCACAAGCTGAACAACACACTCGGTCAGGCACTCCTTGCACGGCACATGGGCAAAAAACGGCTGATCGCCGAGACCGGTGCAGGCCAGCACGGGGTTGCAACCGCAATCGTCGGTGCGGTGCTCGGCCTTCCCGTCGAGGTCTACATGGGAGAGGTCGATATGCAGCGGCAGGCACTCAACGTCTTCCGGATGGAACTGATGGGGGCAAAGGTCATCCCGGTCAAATCCGGTACCCGCACCTTAAAGGACGCCATCAACGAGGCGCTCCGCGACTGGGTGGCGAACGTTGAGGACACATACTACCTGATCGGGTCGGTTGTCGGCCCGCACCCGTACCCCCGGATGGTCAGGGACTTCCAGTCGGTGATCGGCAGGGAGACAAGAAAACAGGTGATGAGAAAAGAGGGGCGTCTTCCCGATACCATTGTCGCCTGTGTCGGCGGCGGCTCGAACGCAATCGGGATCTTTTACCCGTTCTTAAAAGACGATGTTGAGCTCATTGGCGTGGAAGCGGGAGGAAAGGGGATCGAGACCGGCGAGCATTCCGCAACGCTCTGTTCCGGTGAGGAGGGGGTACTCCACGGGGCGCTCTCGTACCTCCTGCAGGATAAGGATGGGCAGGTGCTCCCCACCCACAGCGTCTCGGCCGGCCTCGATTACCCGGGGGTCGGGCCTGAGCACGCGATGTTAAAAGACAACCGGCGCGTGACCTACACAGCGGTAAACGACACGGACGTGCTGGAGGCGTTCTCGTTCCTTTCCCGGACAGAAGGGATCATCCCGGCACTCGAGTCCGCCCACGCGGTTGCATACGTGATAAAGAACGCGGACCGGTTCGATAAGGACGATATCGTGGTGATCAACCTGTCCGGGCGCGGGGACAAGGACGTGGCCGAGGTCGCCCGGATGCGGGGGCGGGTGCTGTGAGCAGGATCGCCCGCGTGTTTGAAAAGCCCAAAAAAGCCGCGTTCATCGGGTTTACTGTAGGGGGGGACCCGGACCGGGACACCTGTGTCCGGATCGCAAAGGCGCTCATTGACGGCGGAACCGATATTCTCGAGCTGGGCGTGCCGTTCTCCGACCCGGTAGCAGACGGCCCGGTCATCCAGAAGGCCGACGACCGGGCGCTTGCCGCAGGCACGACACCGTCGGTCATTTTTGAGATCGCGAGAGAGATCCGCGCTTTCTCCGACGTCCCCCTCGTGTTTCTCACGTACTACAACATTGTATACCGGCGCGGGATCAGCCGGTTCTATAAGGAAGCACATGATGCGGGCGTGGATGGGATCCTTATCGCTGACATGCCGGTTGAGGAGTCGGACGAGGTCTGCGAAGCAGCAGCCCAATACGGCATCGACCCGATCTTTCTTGTTACCCGGACCACTTCTGACAAGCGTATCAGAAAGATCGCCCGACGGGCCCGCGGGTACCTCTACCTCGTCTCCGTGCTCGGGGTGACCGGCGTGCGGGATACCGTTGAGAGCGGGGCGATCGACCTCCTGAACAGGGCCCGGAAATATACGGATATTCCGCTCGCGCTGGGCTTTGGCATCTCCACGCCAGAGCAGGCAAAAACCTGTGCCAGTGCCGGGGCAGACGGGGTGATCGTCGGCAGCGCGATTGTTGCGATCGTGGAACGGAACCTCGGGCGGCCGGACAGGATGGAACGGGAACTCAAAGACTATGTGGCCCGGATGAAGGAAGTGCTGTAATTTTCCCGGAATAACCACGAAAAAATTATCACTCTACCCTTTCTTTTTAACAGATTCGTTACAATACTGGTGCTGGTAATACAATGCAATCCAGAACAGGAATCATCGTTATCTTAGGGCTCTGCCTCGCCGCCGGCATCTTCATTGCCGGCTGCACCCAGCAGACAGCGCAGGCACCGACAACTACCCCCTCAGCACAACCAACAACCCCGGCAACAGCAGGTATGGCAAATCCTGCATCGGTCAACTGTGAGAAAGTCGGCGGAACACTTGAGATCAAAAAAGATGCCTCCGGGGGAGAGTACGGCATGTGCACATTTGCCAACGGTACTTCCTGCGAGGAGTGGGCACTCTTCCGCGATGAGGGCTGCAAGTCCGGTGTTGAACCCTCCACAACTGCGACAGCAATCGGAATGGCAAACCCAGCCTCGGTAAACTGTGGCAAACTGGGTGGCACAACCGAGATCAGGAAGAACACCGATGGCAGCGAGTACGGTATGTGTACATTTGTCAACGGGACTTCCTGCGAGGAATGGGCATTATTCCGCGGCGAAGGCTGTAAGCCGGGTGTAACGGGTACCACTTCACCAGTCCCGGTAAATAAGTAACCCCACCCCTCTTTTTCAAAAATAATTTCTGCTTTTTTTTCGTTTCATCCATCCTTGCTTACCGGGACAGCAGGCTGACATTACATTGTAAAAATTATTAATCCCGGAGCTCAACCGATACCTGATGCCAGAATCAGACCCCCATGACCGACAGCCTCCCTGTGCAGCCGGCGCACTCTGGGGCATCCGGAAAATTGCGGTCAGGGAAATGCAGGTCGGAATAGCCGGGCTCTGCGATGCTGTCTGTGAAGTCCAGAACCGTAACCTCACACGGGATGATGAGATCCGGGCAGCTCTTGTTGATGCGGTATCGCGCCAGAACTATATCCCGGATCCGCTCCGCGAAGCCTATGGGGAAGCGTTGCTTGCCGAATATTACGCTGTTTTAAAGAGATACGACAAAAGTACAAAAAGACCGGTCTGATAACCGATGGATCCACGGAAGGTGACCTGATGCTCCAAAAACCAAAAGTCCTCTTTGTATGCACGGCAAATGCTGCCCGCTCCCAGATGGCCGAGGGGTACCTGCGGGCAAAATATGGTGACCGGTATGAGGTATTTTCAGCCGGAACCCGGAAAGCACGGGTCAGTACCCGCGCGATCGAGGTCATGCGGGAGATCGGGATTGACATTTCCCATCACCACTCAAAGACGCTTGATGAAGTCACAGGTATGTCATTTGATATCGCCGTAATCCTCTGCGACCGTGCCCGCCAGGTCTGTCCTGTCATCCCCAATGCGACACGGACGATCCATAAGGGCTTTGACGACCCGCATCTCACCCCCGGCACAGACGAGGACATCCTCAAAGGGTACCGTCGGGTACGGGATGAGATAACACCGTGGATTGATACCGAGTTTGGAGAGTCCCGCTAAGCCCTGTTCTCGTCGGTCTGCTTTGCCGGGCAGAAGTTACAGATTGAATGCGGGACTTCCTTTTCCCGGTCGCGGATCAGGCAGTAATATTCACTGCCCCGCTTTTCGACGGTAAACCCTCCCGGGAACGGCATCCCGACCGGGTGGCCGGGTTCCCCGAGCACAAACATCGCACATGCTGCGATCAGGTAATAGAAGAGACGGTTCCTCGGGTTCCGGAAATGTGGGTACAACTCCGACCGGTCATCGGTTACAAAACATCCTGCGGGCAGCATATCGCAGAATGCGCAAAGAGTTACGGGGTCTTTGACCGGCCTGGTCACCCTGACAAGGTCACCGTTCCGGTGCATTACGAGGAGCCGGTGGTGCGTCCCGAATATCTGGTCGATGAAGTACGGGCGGATCCGTTCGCGGTAGGGAGAGGGCAGCCGGGCGATCTCATTGTTCAGGCGCCCGCCGATCACCTGCAGCTCAAAATGGGTGTATTTCAGCACCTCGCGTGCAATGGCCGTCCCGAGTTCGCCCCGGCTCCCGGCTTCCTTGAGCCGGCCGGCGATGGCACGGATATGTGCAACATCTTCACAGGACTCCTCCGCAAGCGCCGCTTTTGTTTCTTCTCTGCCCTCTCCTGCCAAGGATGATCGTTAAAGTACTTGGCGTTTCGGATAAGACATAGTTTATGATGGGCCCTCCCTTTGACCAAGGGTAGCCCCACGCCATCACACTCCCCGTCACCGCGGGTTTCATGACAGATCCCTCTTTTTAAAACAATAAGATTCATGACTTCTCGTTACGTTCATAGAACTAAAGACCGGGGGAGGCATGCGGCGCAGACAAACCCAGAGAGATTTTTTTAAGGAGTCGCTCGAACTCCATGAAAAATTTCACGGGAAGATCGAAGTCCACTCCAAGGTGCCCCTGACCAGCCGCCGTGAACTTTCGCTTGCCTACACCCCGGGCGTCGGAGCGGTCTGCAAGGCAATCCACCAGGACAAGAACCTTGCCTACCGGTATACCCTGAAGGCAAATACCATCGCCATTGTGACAGACGGCTCCCGTGTTCTGTCACTGGGAAACATCGGGGGGTATGCCGCAATCCCGGTCATGGAGGGTAAAGCCCTTCTTTTCAAAAAACTCGCAGACATCGATGCGTTCCCGATCTGTTTTGAGAGCTACCACACGGAGTTCGCTGACGAGATCAAAAATATAGCACCGGTTTTTGGCGGGATCGCGCTCGAGGACATTGCGGCGCCCAAGTGCTTCGAGCTCGAGGAAGCATTGCAGGGCATTGGCATTCCGGTGATGCACGATGACCAGCACGGGACTGCCATTGTCGTGCTTGCCGCCCTCATCAATGCATGCAAGGTGACAAAAAAGCGGTTCGAGGATTTGAATATTGTCATCAGCGGCTCAGGAGCAGCCGGGTTTGCGATCATCCGCATGCTCACCGGGATCGGGTACAAGTCAGACCTTCTCCCTCGCGTCAACGATATCATCGTCTGCGACAGCAGGGGAATTATTCACCGGCACCGCGAGGGGCTCTACGGCAATAAGTATAAGTTCATCGTGGCAGAGGAGACGAACAAGGACGGGCGGACAGGGACGCTTGCCGACGCTATAGAGGGCGCAGACGTGTGCATCGGTGTTTCGGTGCCCAATATCATCACACCAGCGATGGTACGGTCGATGAACAGTGAGCCGGTCATCTTTGCACTTGCCAACCCTGCACCCGAGATCCACCCCCACGATGCCCTGCTTGCGGGTGCAGCGGTTGTAGGGACGGGACGGGGTGAATTTCCCAACCAGATCAACTACGCGCTCGCGTTCCCCGGCATTTTCCGGGGAGCGCTTGACGTGTGCGCCACAAGAATATCCGATGAGATGAAGGTAGCTGCAGCCCACGCAATCGCGGACTATGTCAAACGGCCACGCAAAGACCGGATCCTTCCCCGGGTCCTCAACCGGGATGTGGTCAAAGCGGTGGCACAGGCTGTCCGCGAGGCGGCAGTCGTAAGCGGGTGCGCACGGACACTTTAAAAAAGAGACAGGAGCCCGGGAAAAATATTATGTTTCCCTTTTCTTACCGGGAACAAAGAATACTGCAGTGCTTATAAGCGCGATAAGTCCCGCAACCAGACAAAAACCTCCTGTTCGTGTAGGGGCAGGGACCGGTGCAGTTTTTTCGAGGGGGGGGCTGATCCCGGGAACCGTTGCGGTTACCTGAGTACCTGCCGGAGCAGCAACCGGCTGGCTGATCGTGACCACACTTCCCAGGACCGGCATGCCGCTGTTGTCGAGTTCCTGCACTACAAGCAGCGTGATGGTGGCGCCGGTATCCGCAGGAACGAACCCCTCAACTATGACCGAGACAGCAACATCGCGGTTTGTTGTGTACGACAGCAGGTAGCCATTCACAAATAACGCGCTGCCTTCGGCGGACTGCCGCGCCGCCGGGATCCCGTCCGTGAAGACCTGCATATTCCATTTCGCGTTGTCAAGCCCGGTCTGCATCTGGAGCGAGTGTCCTTTTTCAAACGTTGTTGCACCTGACGGGATGATGGCGATGCTTGCGTCTACCTTCTGGTCTGTTCCCGGGGCCAGCGGGATTGTTGCAGGAGTAAGAGATTCACCGGAGAGAACAAGGGTAGCAGCGACAGGACTCATGAGAAGAGTTATCGCAGCAATTACCCCGCACGCGACCGCAACCCGGGGTAACAAAGGAGTCATGCCAGCACCGGGTTACCGTAAAATATCATAATTAACCTTTTATTGCACCGATTACCCTTAAAACAGACGAGGGGGGTAGCGCCGGACAAACCATTCCCGGGATATACGGCACTAAAATAAGAATGCACTAATTACCGTGATGCAGTTATGCCGTTTTCCGCACATTGTACCTCAGGTAAAAACACGGGGCGGGGGATCAGATTGTTCCCGGGCCAACCTGCTGTTTTGGGACAAATGCTTCTTTGATGAGGTCTCCTGAATACAACGATGGAACCGTTCCGGTTTTCGCATACGTGTAGAGCGCGACCACAAAGATCCCGTTCATCGCCGATGCCACGATGGCAAGAGTGGCGATCAGGAGAATGAACAGGACGAGGGCAATCGAAATGATCGCGAGGGTTCCTGAAAAGAGCGCTGCCAGTACAAAGACAAAACCGGCAGCCCCGATTATGGCAAAGACAAACCCGATCGATACGGTGCCCACGACGCTCTCGCCCCATGTCTTTTTGAAAAGGATAAGCGACTCCTTAAGGGAGCCAAAAACGCTCTTTTCTTCAAAGATCATCACCGGCACGACGAACATCGTGACAAGACTCCACACACCCCCTACGATGCCCGCCGCGATCTGCCCGAGAATTCCTGCACGCTCTTCGATCATCCGCAAGATAAGCCCGACCGTGGCTGCGATCACTGCCCATACAAAGATTGATCCGACATGGCGTGCAGCGTTGCCAAGGCCTTCGCCAACGGTCATCTCACGCCCTTCAAGCCGTGCATGAACACAGGAGATCAGGCCGGTGTTGAAGAAGATTACCACAAAGTAGCTGACTACGTAGAAAACAAAGAGCAGCAGAAGTGATACGGGAGATCCGGTCGTCATGTGCGTTGCCTGCCCGGTGAAGATCAGGGGGAGAACAAACGAGATGATTACAAGCAGCGTAACGATCCCCGAGAGGAGTGGAAACACGAGGAGCTTTTTGTCCTGCATGAGGATCTGCCAGCTCGCTTTGACAAGTTTAAAACTGCGCGAAATACGCTCAAACATAGGAATAGTCTTGGATCTAAATACCGATGAAGGTTCCCCGGACACCAGTACTCAATAACCCGTCATAAAAAAATAAAAAATAGTGTTTCTTATTTTTTCCTTGTTACTGCCATGAACATCACAAGAGCCGCAAGCATTCCGCAGACCAGCACTGGCGCGGGGCCGGGCGAATAGGTCTGTTTTTTTGTCGGCGTTGCAGAGGGTTCGGGAGTGTTCTGGTCCTGGACAATTTGGGTGGGGGCCGTTGTCAGTGTAGGTGGCGGGGTTTCGGGGGTGGGGGTTGGGACAAAAATCTGGTATTTCTTACTGATTCCCGTATCGGTAAGGGGTTGGGCATCGGAGGTCCATTCCTGCACCCTGATAATGGTCTTGTCCTGCGTCTGGGCAACATCGGGAGCGGTCCCCTGTAACTGGACATTGAGCTCAATTTGCCTGCGTACATAGCTTAATGTCCAGCCATCGATCCGGACCCGGGACCCGCTCTTCGCCAGCAACGGAGAGGTAACTGCAGGGACATCTTCGATAATATCGGTTTTTGTAACGACCCAGGTCGCGTTTGAGAGGTCGGTATACATATCCAGGGTATTCTGGCTGTTAAACGAGGCAAAATGAACCTTATACGTCACGGTCACCGGTGTGTGGGGAGAGACGGGCCCGTCGCCCGGAATTATTACCAGATTTTCGACAGACCACCCCCAGACACCTGGCATTAAGGTAAGCAATATTACAAGAACAAAAACCAGACGATATAAAATTTTAAAGGAACTCATTAAAAATCTAAAATGTACCTTCAGGAAATAAATATAGCGATTTTTAAAAAAAAATCCTGATTTTCGTTGTCATCCGGTATCGAGGATATTATCCACAAACGTCGTGAGCTGGCTGAGGAGCTGGGGGTCTAACCCTTTCTCGGTTGCAAGGAAAATTCCTGAGAGGTTTTCCGGGCTTATCAAAGATCTCTTGTCCGTAGTGTTGCGCAGGAATCCCCGGTGCCGGCGATTTCATAAAGAAAAAAATATGAACCCATCTCTCCTTTGTTAACCTTAGGCGATTGGGAGAACAGGTTCCATGGGTAACGGGTATGAGGATGCCTACCGGCAGTCGATCGAACAGCCTGAAGAGTTCTGGGGCAATGCAGCAAAGGCAGTCCACTGGGAGAGAGAGTGGGACCGGGTGCTCAACGCAGAGAACCCGCCGTTCTACCGCTGGTTTGAGGGAGGAATCGTCAATACATGTTATAACGCCCTTGACCGCCACGTGGAGAACGGGCGGGCGGACCAGATCGCGCTCATCTACGACAGTCCCGTTACCAAGACCATAAAAAAATTCAGCTACCGCGAGCTCCGGGACCTTGTTGCCCGGTGCGCAGGAGGGCTCGCACGGCTCGGGTTAACAAAAGGCGACCGGGTCATCATCTATATGCCCATGGTCCCCGAGGCCGTGATTGCGATGCTCGCCTGCGCCCGGCTCGGGGCAATCCATTCTGTCGTCTTCGGGGGGTTTGCATCACGGGAACTCGCCACCCGTATCGAGGACGCACAGCCAAAAATTGTTATCTCCACATCCTGCGGGATTGAGGTGAAACGGATCATCCCTTACAAGCCCCTCCTTGACGAGGCAATCAGGATGTGCCCCCATAAACCCGATGCCTGTGTCATTGTCCAGCGCCCCCGGGGGCGTGTAGACCTGATCAAAGGAAGGGACCATGAATGGACGGAGATCATGGACGCTGAGCCACACCCATGCGTGCCCATTGCAGCAACCGACCCGCTCTATATCCTGTACACCTCCGGCACAACCGGAAAACCCAAAGGGGTGCTCCGCGACAATGGCGGACACCTCGTCGCCCTGCACTGGAGCATGGATGCGATCTACGGCATGACGCCCGGAGAAGTATACTGGGCAGCCTCGGATATCGGCTGGGTTGTCGGGCACTCCTATATTGTGTACGCCCCGCTGTTCTATGGCTGCACGACGATCCTCTACGAGGGAAAATCCGTAGGCACGCCGGACCCGGGCGCGTTCTGGCGGGTCATCGAACAGCACAACGTCTCGGTCCTTTTCTGCGCACCTACGGCATTCAGGGCAATACGCAGGGAAGACCCCGGGGGGGAGTACGTGAAAAAGTATGACCTTAAGAAGTTCCGGATGCTCTTTTTGGCCGGGGAGCGGTGTGACCCCGACACCCTGCAATGGGCAGAACAGCAGCTGAAGGTGCCGGTCATCGATCACTGGTGGCAGACCGAGACCGGCTGGGCGATCGGGGCAAACTGTGCCGGGCTCGGGTTGTACCCGGTAAAACCCGGTTCCTGCACAAAACCAGTGCCGGGTTATGATATCCGGGTGATGGATGCAGACGGAAAACAGGCAGGACCCGGGCAACAGGGCAATATCGTGGTAAAATCTCCGCTTCCCCCGGGGTGCATGACCACGCTCTTCCATGCCGATGCGGACTTTGTAAAGACCTATTTTTCAATCTATCCGGGGTACTATTTCACTGCCGATACCGGATATATCGATGCGGACGGCTATCTCTGGATCATGGGCAGGACTGACGACATCATCAACGTCGCCGGGCACCGGCTCTCAACCGGTGCAATGGAGGAGGTACTCGCATCCCATCCCGACGTTGCGGAATGTGCAGTGAGCGGAGTGCACGACCCGATCAAAGCCGAAGTGCCGGTCGGTTTTGTGGTGCTCAAGGCAGGAAAGGACCGCACCCCCGGTGAGCTCGAACGCGAGCTGGTCAGGCTGGTGCGGGAGCGGATCGGCCCGATCGCGTCGTTTAAAGAGGCTCTTGTCGTCAAAAGGTTACCCAAGACCCGGTCCGGCAAGATCCTGCGGGGTATCATTAAAAAGATCGCTGACGGTGTCCCGTTCAATGTACCCGCGACAATCGATGACCCGGTTATCCTTGACGAGATCCAGACAAGTCTTGCAGAACGGGGGTTCCCGAAACACTAAAGACGGACACGGCAGCGATGAAAATTTACGGTGTCACGACCGGGGTATTGATACCGGGGGGATTTCCTGTCCGTGGATCAATGAGGACCTGAACTTCCCCCTTCGGGGCCCGGGTTGTGCGATGGAACACTATCTCCCCGTTCCGGTAGACCTCAATTGTAAGGGTATTTCCTGAATTGTCCTGCTTCATAAGCGATGCCTGCACGAGGTCATCACTCTTCGGGATGTAATAGAACTGGTCGCCGGAACCGCCAACGTGCTGCAGTGACCCGGGATTGCCGACATACCCGATGAAACTTCCGTTGTACTCCACGCGTACCCAGACACCATTACCGGGGATCGTCACCGGGGCCGAGGTACCGGGGAGAGGGGGAGTCGTAGTCACCACGGGCACGATTGGCCCCTCACCTTTTTGCGGCTCGACCGGGACATTGAGCATCGTCCAACCCACCACCGCAAGGATGATGATGACAAGTATGCTGACCGCTAATACCGTGGTTTGCCAGGACCGGGGTTCCCTGGATGGAGGGGATGATCCAGGAGCATGTGGCGTCGTTCCCTCCACAGGTTGATCCTTTGGTTCCACAATTGGTGGGGCGGCGGGGGCAACTGTACCCAAAGATTTTATCGCAGTCTGGATGGTGAGGGCAAAGGAGTCCTGCGACCCGTGATCTCCTCCCTCAGCTGCCGTCGGCTCTTTTCCTGTCGGACCGGGCAGTGTCTCCATACCAGGCAATAATGTTGTTTTTGTGACCTGCCCTGCCTGTCCCTTTTGTGTTATCACTGCAGAAGGGATCGTATCCGCTGTCCCGCTCTTTTCTCCTGCAGGATACGGCGATCCTTTGTCCACTGGGGATTTTATATCTGCGTCTGCGGAAGATGGCGGCCCTTCCGTTACCGGATGCGTCCGAATTGCTGCAGGTGACAATACTATTGATTCATCTTCACCTTCCGGTGATTCAATCTCATCAGGAAGTATTACAATTTCTGAAGGGAAAGGCTCCGGTCCGGAACTGGTCTTGCGGGGAAACGCCAGTTCGATCGGGCGCGGTGTTGCGCCCGGGGGGAACCGGACTCGTTCCGCATGAGCGGGAGCCGCGTCGGCATGAATGTCCTGATGGCGTGCTGCTACGATATGATCGATGAGTATTTTTATCCACTCGTCGCGTTCCCGTTTTCTTTGTTCACCGGGTTGCTGGGAGAAGATGAGGTTCATCGGAGCAGGAGCTCCGGTGCTGCCCGCTGCGGTAAAAGTAAGAGTAATAACCGGCTCACCCGTGGTAACCTTTCCGGCGGTTACCGACAGTACGGTCAGGACCGGGATCATCTGCGGCTCGAACCGTGCATACGTGTTGTCGACAAGGATGAGGTGCCTGGTGGTGAGTATCATGTCATACAGGGCAAAGTTGACGCTAATCCTACCGGTTGTCCGGATAAATGATTCGCCACTGCTCACGTACGGATCGCCCATCCTGTCACATCCTATCTCATCTTTTTAGTTGTCGTACAAGATATGCTTTTTAGGTTGATCCTATACGCAAGCTCTTGTGCTTGTCACGCGGAAATGAGTGTCCCCTATAAACAATCGGGACAAATCCCTATTCGGGGATAGGGGGAATTGAATTCTGACAAGACTTGATGATGTCCTCACACCACTGCACCAGGGCATCTGGGAGGTCGTCGCAGATAAGGAGTCGGTAACCGAACCGCTGGATACTCACTGGAAAAAGTCCTCACTGAATATTCCCACTCCCGGGACAATTGCCAGTTACCGGAAAGGACAGTATCATGTGCATGAGACAAAAACGGAGTGGCGGGTGCACCTAGACCGCTATGATCCGGCAACTCACCCCCTGTTGCACCTCATTGACGATGCACCTCTCCTGTTGATGATCGCAAATACCTGCGGCACCCTCATCTACCATGCACGACATCACGATGACGGGGATACGAGAACAATTCTTGCAGAGCAGCAGGTATCATGGCAACGCCAGGTTCTGTTGGGGCTCTCGTCACTCCTTGCGGCGCTTTTCATCCTGTCAGATCCCATGCGGTTCTTTTCAGGAATTGTTCACTATATAATTCCCCTCGCGCTGGTAGGCATGGGGACAGGAGTAATCTGGTCGGGTCTTGCTACCCGATCTCAGGGATTGACAGATGGCGAGGGAATAGTCCAGGGGCTTTGCATATTCTGCACGGGCGCTATTTCGTGGTACCTGCCCCCGTCAGTATGGAGCGTCATCATCCTCGTGATCCTGGCTGTGTGGGCTTGTGCCAGCGCCGTTATCCTCCTGAGCCGCGTGTCTCAAGGAAGGCCCGCAGTCCCCGAGGGATTCACAAGCCGCCTGATTATTGGCATTCTTTCCCTGGCACTGGCAGTCCTCATACTGGAAACGCCCGCTGCAGGGGCATTTCTTCTGGTAGAGGTGCTTGGAGTAATTGCTTTGCTGGTGGGAATCGTGCTGGTGGTAAATGGACTTCGCCTGCGGGAAAGAATGATAAGTAATTGAAGATCATCCCCTTCTCCTCCCACGCCAGTGTATTACCCCCTGATGACGGTGTTGCGGGAAGGGGGATCGATAAGGATAACGGGAATGATCCCTACCCGGAATGCAGGGTGTTGCTCCGGGCGATCTTTACCTTTACCTTGCCCCACGTCTTTGTGATAAGAAAACTCTGCTCCATATACGCAATCATTTTCTCAAACTTTTTAAACGGGATGGCAAATGTCAGGACATCGACAGGAACACAGGGGCGTGCGGACGGGTCAAACATCCCCAGCACCGCCCGCGGGTGATTGCTCTGCTGCTCAAGGCGGGGATAATGGATGATCGACGAGCACCCGGAGCCAAACGGACAGATGACGCCGTGCGGGTCGGCCTCATCGAAGTTTGCGAGCGTGAACAGTGCTGACATCACTTCCGGCCGTGCAAAGAAGATGACCGCATCCGGGTCGTCCGCAGCAGTAAGTTTATCCCAGCGTTTGAACGTGTAGCATGTGCCCTCCGCACAAAGAGGTACCGGGAGCGCATTATACGCATCAACGAGCTCCGGGGTCATTTTATACCGTTCACCTTCGACCACGCCGGGTTTCCCGTACGAGAGGAAGTACCGGAAGTTTTCGCTGCGCTGCGTGTCAAAACCCATGTAAAAAAGGCCGCCGCTGCAGGTGACCCCGGAACGGCCTGTGACAAGGACATTCCCTTTCCGCACCCGTGCCAGATCACAGATGATACACCGCCAGCCTTCCCGGGCTTGTGCTCTTTCTGCTGTCCCGTTATCGGCCCCGACCTCAAATGCTATGGGCAATTCAGCTCCGGGGCAGGAGTCCTGCCAGAGCTTTATAAACCGGTCACGAATCACTGTATCCATATGAAGGTGTTTTTGCAGAGCGGGGATATATAGGGAGAGTCCTCCTTTTTCAGCAGATCACGGGCGTGGCCAGCGGTTCGTCCCAAATGTGGCGTTTTTGGCATTGCAGTAAAGGAAACGGATGGGGAGTGAGGGGGACAGCGGGTACCGATATGCAGTACGTTGCAGGCGGGGATCAATAGTCCCCTGCCAGACGGACAGGTTACTTCTTTTATCCCTGAAGCGATCAGATATGAATAACCATGGGTGCTTATGAAGACCCCCCGGGGTCAGAAACCGGTCAGCAGAATATCCTGACAGACCCGCCGTTTTACTTAAAGGAGTTTGAAACGTCGTACCGGTATATCATCGACAGATACGAGGTTGCACCCCGCGACATTGCGATCTTTTTGCCCTGTGCGGTCCGGAAACCGTATAGTACGAGCCCCAGCCACCAGCTCATCAGGATGGTGATCTCGCAGGTCTTTGACCCGTCACAGTATCATATTGTAGTCTTTGGGACCTGCGGGATTGTCCCTGCCGAACTCGAAGAGATGTACCCGTTTGCCCATTACAAATACATGCTCGGAAAATGCAAAGACAAAAAAGTCCTTGAGGATTTTCTCCGTATTGAGACGGGACGGGTCGCGGGGTACCTGGACAAGACCCGGCATGTTTACCAATACCGCATCGGGTATTGCCTTGGCATCTTCCGGGAAGCCTTTATCAGGGGGTCAAAAGAGGCCGGGGTACCGGTCGATCTCGTTCTTCCTACTCGTGACATGATCAACAAAATCATCGAAGAAGAAGACTGCGTATTCGAAGAAGGAAGCCTCTCCATGGAGGAATATCTGGGAGAGTTCTGCGATGAACTCATCAGGTTCCGGACCGCTCACTACGGGGCGGACAGAAACTCGTCTTCTTCCTGATTATTTTTTTAAAAGGGAATTACAGTTGACGGGGCCTGACTGTACGAACCTTCATCGGATATGCTTTTTGTGCTTTGGTTGCGCTCATGGCATCTTTTAAAATCCAATACCAGTAGTACCATGGTACTATGCATGCGATCGAGGTCTCGCATATTTTCAAACAATTTGGCGCACTTACTGCATTAAATGACATAAATTTTACCGTGTCCGAGGGGGAGACGTTTGGTTTTCTCGGTCCTAACGGTGCGGGAAAGACCACCACCATCCGCATCCTGACCGGATCAGCACACCCACCAAAGGGACTGCAAAAATTTTTGGACAGGACATCTTACAGGAGACAACTGCCGCCCGCAAACAGATGGGTATTGTTCACGAAACATCGAACATCTACGACGATCTCAGCGCATGACAGAACCTGATGTTCACTGCCGAACTCTACACCGTGGCAAAAAAAGAGCGCGAAGTCCGGGGAAAAGATCTTCTCGAACTCTTCGGGCTGTGGGAGCGACGAAATGACAAAGTCCACGGCTTTTTTTAAAGGCATGAAGCGCAGGCTCACGCTTGCCATGGGGCTTATCAACAATCCCCGGGTCCTGTTTCTTGATGAACCCACTTCGGGCCTTGACGTGCAGAGCAACCTCATCATACGGGACGTGATCCGCGATCTCAATGCACGGGGGGTTACGGTCTTTCTCACAACCCATAATATCGAGGAGGCAAACCTGGCCTGCGATCGTGTCGAGATCATCAACCGTGGGCGTATCGCCGCAATAGATTCCCCGGAACGGTTGAAAAAAACAATTCAGAGCGCCCAGTCGATCGAGGTGGCATTCGAGCCGACAGATCCCCGCCGGTTGGAAGAACTCAAACAGATCCCCGGGGTAAGCGAAGTCAGAAAGGAGGGAGACAAGTTCCGGCTTTTTACAGAAGACCCGTCCGGAGTTATCGCCGCTATTATGGAGTATGCAGGGGACCATAACTGCAAGGTACTCATCGTGACCACATTCGGCCCGAGCCTGGAAGACGTTTTCATCAAACTGACCGGTCTTGAGATCAGGACCAAAGGGGTGAGTACCGTTGACTGATACAGCTCGCAGGCACGGGCAACTCTATGCGGAACTAAACGCCGCATGGGCAATTGCAAAAAAAGATATTGCGATCTATTACTTCAAGCCAAATATCATCGTCTCCGGTGCACTGTTTCCCCTTTTCATGTTCCTTGCATTTGCCGTAGGAAAACCTGCAGGCCCGTCTGTCATGATCCCGGGGCTTATCGCGATCACGATCCTCTTCTCATCATCGTCTATTGAACCGGTGTCCATCCCTATCGAACGGCGGATGAAGACATTTGACCGGCTCGTGTCTGCACCCGTCTCCCTGCATGCAATAGTGCTTGGCGAAAGCCTGAGCGGTTTTTTCTACAGTATCTGTATCGCATTCGTCCCGCTCGTCGCCGGCCTGCTCATCTTTGGGACTTCTCCCGTAAGCATCGTCCCCCTTGTGTCCGGGATCATTCTGACTTCATTCTGCTTTGCGACAATGGGGGCCCTGTTTGCAGCGTACCCGACCGAGAGCCCTGGGGATATCATGTCCATGCTGAACATGGTCAGGCTGCCCCTGATATTCATATCCGGCGTCTTCATCCCCTTAGAGTCAATCCCTTCCATCGGGCAGGTTGCCGGATTCTTTTCTCCGCTCACGTACGGGAACGATCTTATCCGTGCTGCATATCTGGGAGATACGCACTTCAACCCGCTTATCGATATTGCGATGCTGTGTACCTTTATTTTGATCTTCCAGCTCATCGCAAACCGTCTGTATAACAAATTCAATGAGTGACCGTTACCAAAAAGAGGCCCCCGGCAGGCAGGATGTAGTGACCGCCCGGTCCCGGTCCTACCTGCCACCGGCACGTTCAAAGTCGATAAAACCGTTGAACGGGTCTGTCTTAAGCAGGCGGACACGGATTTTCTGGCCTACCCTGAGGCCTTTTTCGCCCCGTATGACCCGCCCCTCCGCAGGTGGCGTGATGAGCCGGACATAGGTCCCTTTATCTGCGGCACCGGTTACCAGCGCATCGAATGACTCACCGAGCCGGTGACGGAGCAGCACGGCGGCTGCGGCTTTTCGCATGAAACGCTGGACTTTCTTTGCTGCTTTTTCCCGGCCGGTCAGGTATTCGGACTGGAGAGAGAGTTCTTCTTTCGGGTAAGGGCTTGGTTTCTTATCGAGGATCGATTTTACCAGCCGCTG
>Ga0268281_1001013_pt1 | contig 17520 bp, 16 predicted proteins | sample saktaG_10_FD_190134 | JGI IMG/M metagenome (GOLD analysis project Ga0268281, IMG submission 190134) | Saline water microbial communities from Sakinaw Lake, British Columbia, Canada - sak_2011_5_24_50m | ecosystem: Environmental > Aquatic > Non-marine Saline and Alkaline > Saline ... | reverse complement strand
TAAGGCTTTTTCTATAGACTTTATTTTTTCGTTTTTCAATATTTCTTTTTCCATATTACGGAAATCCCTTTCCCATTATTTATGTATTTATAATACAATATTTAATTAAAAAAATCAACATTTTTTTTACGCATATATAGTTCTTGTACTGCTCCCATTTAAAAAAAGAGTATTTTAAGTTAAAATAAGCTCAAATAGAAAGAAGCTATCCTCAAAACTATAATAAATTCCAGAGGTACGGCCAGAGAAAATTCCAGATTCTTATTTAATAAATTCATACTCTTAAGTTACAATCTTAATTTAAGGAGGCAAAAAATAAATAATAGGAGTAGTCATGTAAGCCACCATAAAAAACACTCTGGGAAAAACATAAAAATAAATCTATATTAACCAGGTTAACTGGCCATAATTGGTACACAGTAGTTAAAGTAATAAAAAGGAAGAAGGAAAAGAATATCCAACTAAGAAACCTTACCTCAGGATCTTAGATCCTTTAAAGGAACAGATTATAGAATAGATAGAAAAAGGCTTAACTGGCGTAGATATATTTGAAGAATTACAGAAACAAAAGGGATATCATGACTGTCATATCTATTTGGCTTTATAAATATTTATTGTTCGGTCCCTTTCGATTATAAAGGGAAAAATGTAAGCAGTATTAGAGAAAAATTCTTATAGGAGTTTCCAATAGGAAAAAGAGATTTGGTGTACACACAATTAAAAAATAATCTTAATTTAATCTTATAAAATCATACGAACATCGACTACCTGTAAACCTTTGTCAAATACAAAGACAGGATTTAAATCTATCTCCTTAATTTGGGGATTTTCTATAGAAAGCTGAGAAATTTTCATTAAAAGGATTTTTATTGCCTTAATGTCTTTGGGCGCTTCTCCCCTTGCCCCTTTCAAAATTTCATATCCTTTTATCCCGGTGATCATCTCCCCGGCATCCCTTTCTTCTATGGGAAGGATACGGAAGGAAATATCTTTCAATACCTCCACAAAGATTCCCCCTAATCCAAACATTGCCACCGGGCCAAAATGAGGGTCTTTCATCATTCCTATTATAATCTCTGTTCCTTGAGGAACCATAGTATAGGCTATTACTCCTGAAATCCTCGCCTTTTTATTATATTTCTTAGCCTGAAAGATAATTTCCTGATAAGCTGCTATGGCATCTTCTTCATCCTTAATTCCGACTTTTACTCCTCCTGCATCTGTTTTATGGATGATGTCAGGAGAGACAATTTTCATCACTATAGGAAAAAATATCTCTTTAGCCAATCCGGCAATTTCATCTTCACTCTTTATTAATTTAAAATCAGGAACAGGAATTCCATATTCCTTCAACAATTCTTTTGCTTCTGTCTCCAATAAAGGTCTTTTTTCTTTTTTAGCTTTTTCAATAATTCGATGCACCTGCTACCTCTTTTCTTAAAATTAACAGTTTATATTCCTAAATAATATTTCTTTACATGTTCACTATTTAAAAGTTCTTTACTATTTCCTTCCATAACAATTTTACCATTTTCTAAGACATAAGCCCTTTCTGCAAATTGTAAAGCATAATTTATATTTTGTTCTATAAGTAACATAGTAATCCCTTTTTTCTTTAAAATAGACAATTTCTGATAGATATCATCTACTAATTTGGGTGCTATGCCCTGAGAAGGTTCATCAAGCATTATAAATTTAGGCTGGCTTGCCAGGCTTCTGCCGATACTAAGCATCTGCTTTTCACCACCGCTTAATGTCTTGGCTAATTGCTTTTCTCGCTTTTTAAGTATGGGAAAAATTTCGTAAATTTCTTTTAAAACATCTTCTTTTACTTTCTTCCTGTTTCTATACGTCCCCATAAGAAGATTTTCATAAACTGTCATATTTATAAAAAGCTTTCCGCCTTCCGGTACATGCGCAATCCCGGCCCGGGAAATTAGGTGGGGCGGATATTTTGTAATATTTTGTCCTTCAAAAATAATCTCTCCTGCAAAGGGAGAAATTAACTTAGAAATTGTTTTTAAAAGTGTAGTTTTCCCTGCCCCATTTGAGCCAATAATAGCTACAACCTCATTTTCTTCTATTTGGAAGTTAATATCCCTCAAAACAGTAACTTTACCATAACCTGAACTTAAGTCTTTAACCTGTAGAACTTGATTCACTATAACTTCTCCTCCCCAAGTAGGCTTCAATAACCCGCTGATTATTACTTATTTCACTTGGAATACCTTTAGCAATAAGTTCACCGGCATCCAGTACAAAGATTCGCTCACAAAGACCCATAACCATTTGCATTACATGTTCAACTATACATAAGGTAATTTTAGTTTCTTCGTTAAGCCTTTTGAGTTCTGACATAAGCTTTAAGAGTTCGGCAGCAGTAAGTCCTGCTCCTACCTCATCAAGAAGTAAAAGCTCGGGCTCAGTAGCAGCTGCCCTTGCTACTTCTACTTTGCGTAAAGAGGATAACCCTAAATCACTGCACTTATAGTCCCGGATATCCTCCAATTCAAAGAATTCAAGGGCCCAATCCACTTTAGTTTGCACTTCTTCTTCCCCCCGCCTATTATAAGCCCCTACTCTTATTGCTTCTTCGACAGACATTTCAGTAAAAGATTTAGCCACTTGAAAAGTACGAGACATTCCTAATTTACAAATTGCATGAGGAGACATGGTGGTAATATCAGTCCCTTTGAAAATAACCTGACCTTCATCCGGGGTTTCCAATCCTGTAATCAAATTAAAAAAAGTAGTCTTTCCAGCACCATTTGGTCCAATAAGTCCAATAATTTCCTCTTTTTTAATCTCTAAGTCAACCTGATCGACTGCGATAAGATTACCAAAGCGCTTGGTAAGTTTAGAAGTTTTAAGAATTTGTTCAGACAACATTTTTTTTCTTCACCTCCTGCTTTACCGGCTTTTTATTTCTATATTGAAAGAAAGTAGCAATTCCTCTGGGCTTAAAAAGAACTACCAAGATTAGAATGACTGAATAAATTACTAAGTATAAACCCGATACTTCACCACCTAAACTTGCCCTCAATAATTCTTGGGTACCAACTAATAGTAAGGCAGCTAAAAGAGGGCCATAAGTAATACCTCTTCCTCCTACAATTCCCAATATCGCAATTTTAATACTTTCCTGGCCATTAAAAAAACTGGGATGAATGAAACCATAGATATTTGCATAAATTGCACCGGTAACTCCGATTAGAAAGGAATAGTAGACCAGTGCTCTCAATTTACAAGCTCGAGTATTAACTCCCAGTACTTCAGCCGCAGTTTCATCCTCTCCTAAGGCTTTAAGATAAAAGCCCAACTTCGAGTGAGCGATTCGGGAATTAACCAGTAAAGCTATTACCAACATACCCAATATTAAATAATAATAAGGGACGTAGGAACCAAAGCGCATATGGTAGACTGAACCACTAAAATAAGGCAGGTATCTTTCTACCGGTCCGCCTATTTCTTCCCACATATTAAAAACTACTTTAAGTATTTCCACCAGAGCGCAGGTAGTTAAAGCATACCACACTTCTTTTATTCGGAAACGAAACAAAGGAATCCCAATTAATAAAGCAAAAGCAACTGCTACCAAACCTCCCAGAATCATTCCAATCCAAGGGGTAAGATTAAAGCGGATAAGTAAAGTGCCAGAGGTGAAAGCGCCTAATCCCAAATAAGCAAAAGAAGCTAAGTCAACTTGGCCGGCTAGACCACCAATAATATTCCAAGAGGTAGCCATTACTCCATATATTAGTACGGTGGTAACTAAAAGTATATTATATTGATTTGAACCAAATATTAAAGGCACAAGTATAGCAATAATTAAAAAAAATAATAATAATAAATTCTCTAAATTTTGCTTTTTTTTGTGATTCATTATTTCCTCCCAAAAAGGCCTCTGGGTCGCAACCAAAGAACTAGAATAAATATAAGATATATTACCAAAGATCTAGCTCTGGGATCCCAAAAAGACATAGCCAGTGATTCACCTATTCCTATAATTAAACCGGAAATTAACAATCCAGGTATCGAACCTAACCCAGCAAGCGCAAGAATGCACCAGCTAAGCAACCCAAAGCGTAACCCCATGGTTGGATCTACTTGTTGAAAGGTCATTAATAAACCACCCGATATGGCGGTTAGACTTGAGCCCAATCCAAAGGCGAGGGCATAAGTCTTTCGAAAATCAACTCCCATAAGAGAAGCTGCATCAGAATCGTCAGAAGTTGCCCTTATTGTCCGTCCCGGCCAAGTCTTACTTAAGAAAAAAGATATGCTTATAATAATAATTAAACTTATAATTGCAGAGATTAACCGTGAAAGGGCAATAGTATAGCCTCCGAACTGAATATTACCTTGAATAAAAGAATAAGAAAGCGCACGAGGCTGTGCCTTCCATGCTAATTGAGTAATGGCACCTAAAAAAGTCATTAAACCAACCGTTACAGCTATTTGTATAGTATAGTGTTCTTGTAGTGTACGATCAATTATTCCGTAATAGACCAACATTCCAATTACAAATAATAGAGGAAAAGTAATTAGAGGGGTTAAGACTGCATCAATCCCCCATAATGAACCAGCCCAAAAAGAGAAGTACATGGAAAGCATTACGAAATTTCCATGTGCAAAGTTCACCACATTCATTACCCCAAATATGAGTGACAACCCTAAAGCAATTAGGGCATATATGCAACCCATCAATGCTCCGTCAAAAAGACTTTGAATAATTACTTCCATGTTTTACACTTAATTCCTTCCCTTACTTCATTTACCTTTAATCGAATATACATCTTTGCCTGGCTAAATAAAATTAGAAAATTATTAGCCAGGCAAAGTTTTATAAAGCTTATTTATTTTTCATAGCAAATACCACTTTGATACTTTTATATCCTAGCAAAAAAAGTTTGAAGCTCAGTAACTATTAAAAATTAATAGGTAGCATCTAACCTTGGAAAAACAAACTCAGCTTCTGCTTCATCAAAGGGCCAAACAACTTTAGGTTCACCTTTAATAACCTGCATAATTGTGGCTCTGGCATAAGGATTATCTCCCTTTCCGTCGAAAGCAATATGATTTACCGGGAAAGTTTCCACTGCAGGACCGGAAGTTAAGTCAAGTTCTAAAAATGCTTTTCGTAAATTGTCTGAATTAAGCGGATCATCCGGGAAAAGTTTCCCGGAAAGCTCAAGCGCCTCTTTTAAAATCCACATTGCATAATAATTCATCCCAGCAGCTTCAGTAGGTATGTGTCCAACTTTAGCAGTATACTCTTCAACAAATTTGCGGTTTTGTGGTGTATCCTTAGCCGGATTGTAACTATAAGTATTGCTATAATGTTCGGATGTTTCACCTAAGGCTTCTATAGATTCGGGATCTGTAAATCCACATGCACCCATACCAGCAATAAATTTTGGAATTTTATCTAATTCTTTAAAGGCTTTAGCAAATATAATCCCATCCATAAAATATGGGCAGGTAATTACGAAATCTGCTTTAGCTGCAGCAATTCCATGAACAATAGATGAAGCATCGGTAATATCATAAGGATATTCCTTCTGATAGACAATAGTAAGCCCGTTATCTAAGGCCGCTTGTACAGCACCTATCGCATTGCTTCTTCCAAAAGAAGAATCTTCATTCAGAATAGCAATTCTTTCTACAGAGACCCCGGATTTTTCAGCTGCTTCTAATACAAATTCAACAGCAGATCTGCCCTGCATGCTTGCTTTGGGAGCAGGTCTAAACAGATATTGGCGCCCCATCTCGGTTACACCATCTACTAAAGCATCGGCTACCAGAATTACTTTTTCCCTTTCAGTAATCTCCGAGGCTGCTGTAGTTAATCGACTAATATAAAGACCTAAAACAGCTACCGGATGGTGTTTGCTTATCAGACTCTCAGCAGCCAGACGAGCGCTCATCGCATTTTCACCCACATCTTCAGCCACTAATTCCAGAGGAATTCCCCCTAATGATTGAATCCCACCAGCTTCATTGATATGCTGAAGAGCAAATTCCATACCAATTTTTGCTTCACTACCAAAAATTGCATGTGCACCGGTAAGAGGTTCAAGACAGCCAATTACGACCTTTTCAGGTAGCTTTTCTGCCAAAACCGTAAAACTAAATATTAAACTTACCAAAATAATGATTAAAATATTCACAACAAAACATAAACTAAAACGTCTATACAACATTTTTTATCTCCTCTTTTCTAAAATTTTATTTGACGCTAAATTGCTAATTTAAATAATCTATCACCTCCCACTTTTAGCAAAATTTTCTGGTTTCATTATATTTAAAATAGATTTTCAAGTCAAAAATCTTTGTAAGATTATTTGTTGTTTTAAAAATCTTTTTAATTTTTCATAGCATACGATGCAATTTTCTGAATCACTTTAGCACATCTTTCTCCGGTTTCATAATTGGGAATTCCATATTTTTTTAATTCTCCAATCGCCTCTTTTACTAATCTGCCAGCCATAAAATTGGCAAATATAGGTATTTTTATCTCTTCTTTTATCTTGCCTAAAGCAGTGGCAATCTCTATAGAATACATGGAAGCAGTCGGAACGAATATGGCAATTATGGCATCATATTCCGAGGCAATAGTTTTACTGACTTTGGCAAAATATTCTGCTCCCGCATAGGCCAAAAGGTCGATAGGATTTCCTAAAGAAACATGAGGAGGGAGAATTTCTTTTAGTATATTCTTTAAACTTTCGGATGGTTCAGAGACTTCTAATCCTAATTCTTCTAATTTATCTGTAGTTAATACTGCGGGTCCCCCTGAATTGGTAATTACTCCGATTTTATTCCCCTTGATTTTCGGATAATGAATCAGACCCCGGCATAAATCAAACATCTCCTCTACCCCTTCTACCCGTAAGATACCGGCTTGCCTAAAAGCAGCATCATAGATTTTATCTTCACCTGCCAGAGAACCGGTATGAGAGGAAGTTGCCCTCATCCCGGCTTTACTCTTCCCCGCCTTAATGGCAATAATCGGTTTTTTAAGAACGGTCTTTTTGGCTTGAGATAAAAATCTTCTTCCTTCTTCCAACCCTTCAATGTAAAGAGCAATAACTTTAGTTTGCGTATCATCTTCAAGATATTTAATTAAATCTACTTCGTCTACATCACATCTGTTTCCATAGCTTACAAATTTGGAAAAACCAAAACCCAACTCTTCTGCCATCATTAAGACTGCTCCTCCCAGGGCGCCACTTTGGGTGATAAAGGCAGTTTCACCCGGCAGGGCCCTGACTTCAATACTGGCAAAGAGATTACAACCGGTATTCATAATACCGGCACAGTTCGGACCAATAACCCTCATTTGGTGTTTTTTAGCTATATTTTTTATCTCTTCTTCTTCTTTGATATTTCCTGCTTCCGAAAAGCCAGCAGAAATTAAAACTACTGACTTAACTCCTATACTTCCCAAATCTTCTAAAAGCGAAGGAATAAACTGCCCCGGGATAGCAATAACAGCTAAACTAACATCTAAATTATTAAATTCCGGATAAATTTTTCGACCAAATATTTCACCTCCGCTGCGGTTTATGGGGTAAATTTCTCCCTTAAATCCTCCGTCCACCATATTTTTTACTATTTCATATCCGGTCTTTCCTTCTTTCATTGAAGCAAAGATAGCTACTGAATGAGGGTTAAAAAAATTTTCCATACTTTTTATTTATCCATTCCTTCTGCTGTTTCGTAACCTGCGCGAAAAGCAGCAATATTTTTATCTAATTCGCGAGGGATATGTTTCTTTAACATATTAATCACAGACTCTTCATCAAATGAAGAGATAAAAGAGAGAGCGCCCAGTAAGACAATATTTTCTGCAATGGGAAGTCCTGCTTCTCTCGCAATTTTACTGGCATTTATCCAGATTATTTTTGCTTTTGCTTCTTTAAATAATCTGATTATCTCCTCATCCTGAGGGTATTTTTCGGGATGGGTCATTATATCAATAGGGTATATCCTTTTTCTATTTAAAATAACTGTCCCTCCCGGTTTAATAAATTCTAAACTTTTTAATCCTTCGGACAATTCCATTACTACCACTATATCAGAAGAGAGGGGAGGAATCCTCGATCCAAACATATTACCTATCCTAATCTCACAATGAACCGGACCACCTCTTTGAGCCATACCTACTTCTTTAAAAAATTTAACTTTCTTACCTTTTTTTAATCCATAATCGGCAATAATTTGCCCTAATCTTATTACTCCCTGTCCACCTACTCCGATTAAATAAAAATTATTTTCCATCTTTTATCACCTCTATCGCCCCAAACGGACAGGTAAATTCACATAACCCGCAGCCGAAACAGGCAGAAGTAATTTCTATATAGGCTTTGTTATTGGCATCTTTAGGATGAAATACCATCGCCGGACAGGCTAAAGAACTCAAGCATATCCTACAGCCGGTACATTTATCTATATTTACTTTTCGTTTAACTAATTTAACCTTTTTTCTTTTAGCTTGAAGAGCACACTCCCGACGGGAAATTATTACCGAAACACCCGGATATTCTATCGCCTTCATTATACTCTCTACTGCTTTTTTGCTCTGATAGGGGTCAATTATCTGAATTTCCTCTATACCGCAGCCTTGACAAATCTCGACAACATCAACTCTCTTGGTATTAGTAACTCCATTTAAATTAATAGTCCCGGGGTTTTCTTCAAAACCGGTCATGGCAGTCCATCCATTATCTAAAATAATTACCGTTAAGTGGACCTTTTGGTAGACTGCATTAATAAGAGGAGGAATACCGGCATGGAAAAAAGTAGAATCTCCTATGGTGGCTATCACCGGTTTTTTAATTCCCGCCCATTTAAATCCCTGGGCCAACCCTATGCTCGCTCCCATAGCCACTTCAGTCCAGCAGCTCTCAAAAGGTTTACTCATACCTAAAATGGTACACCCTATATCCCCGGTAATAATAATTTCATCTTTTTTATATTTTAAATTCTTAATCGCCTTATTAAGGGCAAAATAAGTCCCCCGATGAGGGCAGCCTATACAGAAAGAAGTAGGACGTTTGACTTCTAATTCTTTAGCTCTCTTTAAAATTTTAGGATCCTGCCCGGATTCAAGTTTTGTTTTTAAAAGAACTTCCAGGGCATTTTTTATCTTTTTAAAAGAATAATTTCCAATTAAAGAAAGGGTTTTATCAAATTTTCCTAAAATTTCAACTCTCTTGTTTAAGAGGTAGGCAATCCTCATCACTTCTGCTTCTATTAGTGGATCTAATTCTTCTAAGACAAGTACTTTATTTACTTTTTCTAAAAACTTTTTTATCCTCTCTTCGGGCAAGGGGTGAACCATACCTATCTTTAACCAGGATAGTTTCAAATTATATTTTTTAAAAGCCTCTTTAAAGTTTCCTTCCACCGCTCCGGCGTAAATTACTCCCAGTTTACTGCCATCCTCAAAGTGTGTTTCATTTACTTTTATCCCGGATTCAGTAATATAAGAATCGCTAATTTTAGAAGCTTCGGCTAATCTGCCAAGGGCATCCTGATGTTGAGCCATACACCAGGTAGCACCTGCCTTGGTATATTTTGCTATATCCCGTTCGAAATGCGCTTCTCTTTTTTCTAATTTTAATTTTTTACCTATTTCCACATCAGAAGCAACGTGGGAGATATCGGTGGTTGACCTTAAAAAAATAGGTCCTCCGATTTTCTCAGAGATTTCAAAGACAAGTTTCACATAATCTAAACACTCCTGCTGGGAAGCAAGGTCAAGCATGGGGACCACCATTGATTTAGCATAATAACGGGAATCCTCTTCGGGCATGCCGGCACTTACTCCAGGATCATCAGCCACAAATATAACCAATCCCCCGGTGCATCCGCTGTAAGCAACGGAAGCTAAAGAATCAGCAGCTACATTCACTCCCGACATCTTCATGGTAACCAGGGCTCTTTTCCCGGCCCAGGCAGCACCGGAAGCAATTTCAAAAGCTACTTTTTCGTTCGTACTCCACTCTATGTGAATTCCTAATTCTTTTTCCTGAGGCAACAGGGTCAGAACTACTTCTGTTGAAGGAGTCCCTGGATATCCGGTAACAACTTCCACTCCTGACTCGATTACTCCTTCGGCAATAGCTTCATTACCGGTCAACAATTTTTTCAAACTTATTCCTCCTATATATCTGAGAGCTTATCGCTCTTTTAAAAATATAAATAATTTGAATGAAATTAAATTTCAACTTTCTTTTCTTTTTATCCCAATCCGGGAATTTCTAATTTTTTCTCTAAAGTGTTAAGTATTTTAGTAACCACAGAAACTATTAATAGGTAAATTGCCCCCACTACTGCAAAAACTAAAGTATATTCAAAGTAACGAGAAGCGATAATTTTCCCCGCCCCGGTTAACTCTACGCAAGTAACCATAAAAGCAAGTGAAGAATATTTTATTAAATAGATAATTTCATTGGAACATCCGGGAATTGCTCTTCTTAAAGCCTGGGGGAGAATAATATATAAAATGGCTTTAGGCCTGGTCATACCCAGAGCTTCAGCAGCCATCATTTGGCCACTTTTAATCGATTGCAGCGCCCCTCTTATATATTCGGAATGGTAGGCACAACTACAAAGAATAAAACCAATAACTGCAGCTACAAAGGGAGAAAAGAAAATACCGACAGAGGGTAAACCATAATAAAGGATAAAAAGCTGTACCAATAAAGGAGTCCCTCTAAAAAATAAGGTATAAATAGCACAGAAAGAAGAAACAAGTTTATTTCCATAAACCCGACCTACGGCTATCAAAATCCCCAAAATAAAACCGAAAGGAATGGAGACAAGGATTAATTTAATAGTCATCAATGTTCCTTCTAACAAAGGAGATAAAAGTATTTCTCTAATAAAAGTAATTGTTTCCATTCTTTATTCTTCCGACTTTCCATAAAGTTCAGTTATCTTATAAAGAAATCGTCTGGTTCGATCATGCTCAGGATTATTAAATAATTTATACGGAGTCCCCTGATCCAATATTTTCCCATTTTCCATAAATATTATCTCATTTGCTACCGAGCGGGCAAAACCCATTTCATGAGTTACCACTACCATGGTCATCCCGCCAATAGCTAATTTTTTTATTACTTCTAATACTTCCCCGATTAGTTCCGGGTCGAGTGCTGAAGTAGGCTCATCAAAAAGTATCACTTTGGGATCCATAGCTAAAGCTCGGGCTATAGACACTCTTTGTTTTTGTCCTCCCGAAAGTTGTGCAGGATATAAATCAGCTTGCCTTTCCAAGCCAACTTGTTTTAATTCTTCCATTGCCTTTTCTCTGGCTTCTTTTTTATCCATCTTTTTTACTCTTATCAAACCTATTTCGACATTCTTTAAGGCATTTAAATGATCAAATAAATTAAAATCCTGAAAAACCATACCCATTTTCTGGCGAAATCGATTAATATCCTTCTTATCATGGGTTACTTCTTCGTTTTCTAACCAGATTTTGCCTTTGTCCGGAATAGTCAATTGATTGATACAGCGAAGCAGGGTGCTTTTCCCGCTCCCCGAAGGACCGATAATGACTTTAGTCTCTCCTTTTTTAATTTCAAAAGAAATCCCTTTTAATATCTCTTCTTTTCCATAACATTTGTGTATATCTTCTACACGTAATACAAGATTTTTATCCTTCTGCATCTTATTTAACTTCACCTTTCCCCCTCTCCATAACCAGGAATTCTCACTTTATTTTCTAAAAGATCAAGAATTTTCACTCCGCCATAAGTTAAAATAATAAAAATTACTGCGCAGGTGAGAAAAATGGGCATAGGTTTATAAGTTCGGGTAGCAATAAAATTAGCCCTGGTTAATATTTCCATTACCCCCACAGCATAGGTAATTGCCGAATCTTTTAAGAGAATAGCATATTCATTAGACCAACCGGGAATAGAAATCCGTAAAGCCTGGGGTAAAATTATATACAAAATTGCCTCATATTTCTTCATCCCTAAAGAACGGGCAGCTAACATCTGCCCCTCACCGAGTGATTGGATGCTCCCTCGAAAAATCTGTGATTGATAAGCGGCACTTCGTAACCCTAAAACCAGGATAGCAGCCGTAAAAGCAGGTAAATTAAGCCCAATAAGAGAAAATAGCCCAAAATAAAAAAGAAAAAGGAGGACCAGAACCGGAAGCCCCCGGAAGAACCAGACATAAAGAGAAATTAGACCGGATAAATATTTATTCCCATAAACTTGACCTACCGCCATGGGAATCCCTATCACAAAACCCAGGCCTAAAGCCCCCCCTACCAATCCAATAGTTATCACACAGCCTTTAAGTAAATAAGGGAGAGATTGGTAGATTAATGCAAGATTTTCATTCATAGTTATTATTCTCACTTTATAACCAAATAAAGGTGGAGAAATAACTTAAAGATAAGAATACATTTTCTCCACCTTTATTATATCTTTTATTCACTAAAATATTTAATAAACAATTCATCCCATTTGGCTGACTTTCTCAACTTAGTTATTCCTTCATCAAGCAGTGCTTTTAATTCTTTATCTTCTTTTCTAACTGCTACTCCGTACTCTTCTCGTGTTTCGATTCTTCCAATAATCTTCACAGGCTGGCCTTTTCTTATAGCATCTTCCACCATTACGTCATCCATCATAGCTGAATCTATTCTTCCGTTTACCAAATCTTTAACCGCCAAAGAAAAACCTTCATACAATTTTAGATTATCTTTGGGAAGTATACCTGTTTTTATCAGGTTTTCTTCAATCCACTCTGCAGCGGTACAACCTCTCTGGGTTCCTACTGTGTATTTATCACTGCATAAAGCTGCGATAATATTAAGATCCGAATCTTCTCGAACACATAGGGCTTGATTGATAACCCAGTAAGGTATACTAAAATCTACCTTTTTTAGCCTCTCTTCATTAATGGTCATTCCTGAATAAACCATATCAATCTTTTTGGCCAATAAACTGGCAACTATACCATCCCAGGCCGTAGGTTGATGTTTAACTTCAAAACCTATTTCATTAGCTATCCAATTGAGGCATTCAACGTCAAAACCAACAGGGTTACCTTTTTCATCTATATACGCATAAGGTGGATAATCAGCATCAATACCATTAATGTATACTTTTTTCTCTGCAGCCAATAAACTAATACTACCTGTGCAAAGTACAATCAATAGAGAAAAAACAACCATCAGTACTAATTTTTTATTTCTCATTCTTTTTTTCACCTCCTTCCTTTTTAATTTTTTTATTTCCGATTAACAAAGCAAGAAAATAGACCTTCCTTCAAGAATCTAATTTCATTTTGTAAATCTACATATCTATTCGACAAGGATTTTAAAAATCCTGCTTTATTTTAATAAAATTATAGAAATTTTTAAATTACTTTTTCCTTACATCAAATTTTCTCGACTTAAGTCTTTTTTAAATGGTAAATAATAACATCCGTAAAATTTCAAAATAATTATCTGATTCAAATACCAGGTCGGTAGAAGATACCTGTTCCATCCCTGGATAAAAAGATGCTTTAAATGCTCTTACATGTTTTTTGTATGATATTTTTACTTTAAAGTGCTCCGGTAATTCAATTTTACATTTATCAATATCTCCTTTTAGTATGGACTCAACCCCTTCTCTTATTTTTTCAACTGCAAGCTGGGGATGGATACTGATTACTGAATTACCTACACCTTTATTTACCGCCACAGTTTTGATGTTTTTATTAACTTTATTCGCTTCCTTGCAAATTCCTTCATCCCCGCTTATAAAAACCACTGGCACACCCATAGTAGCAGCAGCATAACCATGAATTAAAAATTCGCTGGCATATTCTCCGTTTAATTTTATATAATTTAAAGTAGAGGAACTCAAAGTATGGGATAAGGGATTAGAACTTGAACTGCCAAAAGAATGATAACCAATCATTAATAAAGCATCAAATGATTCATCCAATTCCTGAACCATTAAATAAGGATGTTCACTCCAACCCCGAACTAGTTTGATATTTTGTGGCAGTTCAGCTGCATTAATATTTCTTCCGGTATCGTGGGCATCTTTAATCCAAATTTCTTTTACTCCCGCTTTTATTGCTCCTTCGCAGGCTGCTTTAACTTCATCGGTCATCTGTTTGGCAAATTTCTGGTAATCAGATTTTGATTTTTCAGTTTCATCCCAATGAGTAATTCCGGTAATTCCTTCGATATCAGCACTAATATAAATTTTCATATTAATCCTCCTTTAAAAATTATTTCCGTTCGATATTAATATTAATCATTATATTAGAATTATAGTATAATTCCCTCTTTTTTAAAAATAATTCTTAAGTAAATTTTAATTTTATAATTTATAATTTTTGATTTGTTGGTTATAATTAGGTTGTAGTGGCACGATGCATCGTGCCACTAGATTACTACTTCGTTTACTTCTTGGGTAATAATTATGTTATAATAAAATAAAGAAAAATAATTAAAGGAGAAAAACGATGACAAATAAAAAAGAGGAATTTAAGGTTTCTGGTGAAGAGCTTGTCGAAAAAATAAAAGAAATCATAAAAGAAGGAAATGCCCGAAAAATAATCATTAAAAATGAAGATGGTGAATCAGTTGTTGAATTTCCTTTAACTGTAGGTGCTATAGGAGCTCTTATCGCCCCAATATTGGCTGCCGTGGGCGCTATAGCTGCTTTACTTACAAAATGTACTATTGTAGTTGAGAAAAAATAAATATAAATTTAATATTTTAAAACCTTTAAAGAGCATCGGGAATATAAATCTTTCGCATATGTTCTGATCTCTTCTTTAAATTCTTTATATAAATAACTTCATCTTCTTCTACTCCCAAGGTCTTCACTACATCTGAAACTTTCCAGCCCTTTTCCAGGGCTAACAAAATTAAGTCTAATTCTTCATAAGAAATACTTATTACCTCTTCATCATCAATAATACCTGGCATAATATCCGGTGAAGGAGGTTTCTTTATAATTCTTGTGGGAATATTTAAATATTGAGCAAGCTCTCTTACCTGGGTTTTATATAAATTCAGAAGGGGCATAATGTCAACGGCATCATCACAACCATGTTTCACAAAATATCCAATCTTATATTCACTCTTATTGGCTGCCCCTACTACCAATCTATTTTCCATTTCTCCATAAAGATAGAGTAATATCATTCTCAGTCGATGTTTTACCCGACAATAGGCATTGCCTTTAGCCAGATAAGAACTATATTCTTTGTCCTTAAAACCTGAAAGGCTCTCTAAAAAAGGAAGCTTCCCGGTCTTTCTCTCATAGAAATGATACGCTTTTCTAACTAAAGCTCCTTTTAATTTCCCTAAAGAAAGAAGTTTATCCAAAGGAAACAGTTTATATACGCCAAGTTCTTCAAGATAAGGAGTAATATCAACTAATTTTGCTTCAATCCCCAGTTCTTGGGCAAAGTTTAAGGCATCCTTTATATGTTCTTTCTTCGAATCTTTCTCCGGCATAATCAAAGCGAAGGTTTTCTCCGGACCGAGTGCCCGCACACACAAAGCCGCAATAACTGCCGAATCAATGCCCCCGCTTAATCCTAATATTATTCCCTCTCTTTCTAATTTTTCGCTATATTCTCTAATGAAATTTCCCAAAGAAAGGGCTGCCTTTTCAGGTTCAATCTTCATTTCGGCCTTCAATTTTTCTAAAAGAATTTCACTCATTATTTTTTGCTGTCCTACGAAATATTTTTAAAATATTCCCTTTATATTCTTAAATTCGACAAAAGATTTAAAAATCCTTCTTTTTAAGAAAAACCCCCTCAAACCCTTATAAAATAAGGCTTTACAACCACATCTAAAATGAGCCGTTTTAAGCGCCTATTTTAAAAAATATGATAAATCACTCCAGGCAACCTCAAGAAACGCCGCTACGGCGATATTTCGTTAAAACTCTTATTTTGCAAGGCTTTCAGAGTGCTAAAAATAGGCTTTTTAGCCACTTTTTGCTCATTTTCTCCCTATTTTGGAGTCACTATTAACATCCTATATACCAATAAAAACGCTGAAACCTTTGTATCTACTGCATTTTAGAGCTTTACTGTTTTTTGCTATAAAAACTGGTAAATGCTCTAATTCTATTATATTGATCTCCCTTGTTTATGCCGTATTTTGTAATGACAGAAAGAAGGATTCCCGCCTGCGCGGGAATGACAGAGGGGAAATAGTGTAAAATCTGTGGAAAAATAGCTTCTTGAAAGCCTTATATTGTAAGGGTTTCAAGGGTGGGCTTCGTATTTTGATTATATGAGCAAATTTCGCCTTAACCTATACTTTAGATAAGGGTGACAAAGGGTTGTCCTTTGTCACCCTTTCATCCCAAATATTATTAATTTAAATAAGGATACATTCTATTTATTTACACCACTTCAAGATCTTTCTTCTTCCAAAAGACACTTCCTTTAGAAAAAGACATCCTTAATTTCCCTTCTTCACCAAGAAAGGATAGATAGGATTTTATGGTATTGGAAATAAGTACGTATTGATTGGCATTCAAATCTATTTTATATTTCTTGCATATCCGAGAAAGTATTTCGTCAAATGTTGCAGGCTTTTCACAATATGATAAAACTGTAGAAATAATCTCCTTAATCTTATTTTCATTTATAGTAATAAGCTTCTCGATAGAGGGAGTGGGAGTACCATGACTCGGAATAAATACTTCCGCTTCTACGGTCTTTAGTCTTTCTAAAGTTTCCAGATGTGCCCTTACATCATAAAGGAAAAAGAGATGGTATTTGTTGATGATCTCCTCTGAAATAAGGCTATCGGCAATAAATACAATATTATCCGGTGTTTTTATGCCAATCATATCGAAAAAATGTCCGGGTAATGAAATTGCCTCTAAATTGGTGTTCAATATGTTTCCCGATGAGGGAATAATATCAGTCACTCTTGAGGGATGGGCCATTAAGAATTTATTAGTAAGTCTGGCATTGGGAAATCCCCCATAAAGAAAAGAAGGTTCGAGAATAGGGTCTTGAATGAAGGCGGCTTCAATTCGGGTAGCAGCAATCAGGCACTCAGTTTTATTTTGGATAAAAGCATTCCCCCCAATGTGGTCAGCATTGGAGTGAGTATTAATAATAAGTTTTACTTTCCAATTTTTTTCATTCAATAATTTTAGAATTTGTCTGCCTGCTTCCTTATCATTCCCGCTATCAATTAGAATAGCTTGCTCATCCTGGACATATACACCAATATTTGCTGGAGCAGGAATAAGATAAGTATTAGATGCAATTTTTTGTAAATTTAATGCCATAGTTTTATACCTCAAACTATTAAAATTTAGAAAACAAGAACATATTAAAAAACTCCTTAGATCCTGCAGAGGTTGTCACGGTAAAAGTTATCGGGTTATTGAGCTGGCACAATGCTGACAAATTGTTGTTCTAAAAATTACTCATAAATCCAGCCCATATAGATAAACAGAAAATAAATATGGTGATAAATAAAATGACTCTGAAAATGCTTAG
>Ga0268281_1001011_pt1 | contig 17525 bp, 14 predicted proteins | sample saktaG_10_FD_190134 | JGI IMG/M metagenome (GOLD analysis project Ga0268281, IMG submission 190134) | Saline water microbial communities from Sakinaw Lake, British Columbia, Canada - sak_2011_5_24_50m | ecosystem: Environmental > Aquatic > Non-marine Saline and Alkaline > Saline ... | reverse complement strand
GCCAGCAGCCGCTGGGCGGGCGTTACTTGGGTCGATATTTGTATTCGTTTTTTCTTCATTTCCTTTTCTTATGCCAGCCTTGGATCACTTGCCCCGCCTGGCTTCGGCTGCTGGCTTGTTGGCAGCATCTTAATTGTTTCTTAATGGTTTCGTTATAATCTGTAGCAAAAACCAACTATAAATGATGTAGTATTGAGATTACCGTTGTGACTTTCATTAGGAAAACTAAGAATCGGAATCTCAATATTATCTTTCTGTACGTTCATTAATCCAAGATTGTCTTTTATTTCAAGGGATATTTTGAACCTATTTCGGATTGGAATTGATATTCCCACTCCAAGAATTACTCCAATATCAAACGGTTTATAGCTTACTCTTTCGTTAGCCACCTTATAAGACTTTTCCCCTTTTGGCTTATAAAAAATTGATTGACTGAATAAATATGAGAAATTCGGACCAGTGTTTATGAAGAATTGAATATTTTGACCAAATGATAGTTTAAGAAGGATTGGAATACTCAAATAATCAAAATTAATCGACATCAAACCATCTGGCGGTAGCTGATCAGATTTGCTCGGTAATTGAGTGCCTTTTCTTTCATAAATGACACCTGTCTTCAGAGACAATAGTTTTGTAAAATTATATTGAACATTGAGTCCTGCGGTGCCACCAATCAAAGGTTCAGAATCTTTGTAAACACCACTACTGGCCAATATTAGAGATAAACTTGGGCCACCTTCAAATCCAATAATTACGGTTTTTGGTTGACCATTTATAATTTGAGTGCTAAAAAGCAAAATCAACAAAACATAGATTGTTAAAAACTGTTTCACTCTCTCTTGTTCTTATAAATTAAGTTGCTGCCAACGGGCGTAAGCATGAACATGTGCCTGAGCGTAGCGAAAAGCATTGTTTATGGCTTGCTGTTAGCGGCTGGCGTTAAAGTTCTTTCATGTATTTTTTCCATCCATTCATTATTTCTGATTCTGTTGTATCTAACGAATTAAGCAATTCTTTAATAGTATTATATTTTAATAAACTTGTTAGTTTTTCTCTCCCGTATTTATTATCAAGATACATAACAACCGTTCCGGAAAGTCCGTATTTTAAATTTCCAGTCCAAAACTCATTTAAGCTTTCTGGAATTTTATTATCTAATAACGCTTTTTTTACTTCTAAGATTCTAATCGAATCACATTGACCAGATGCGTAGGTAGCCAAACCCTCCACAAACCAATCAATTCTATCAACATCACTAAAATCAGGGCTTTTATTTTGTTGTCCATGAAAAACGTGGATTAGTTCGTGTGTGATTAGATTTTGAGTTTTAATTGTGTTTGAATAGGTGTGTTCACAAGCTAAGCTGTCCCACTTTTTTGGTGAGATTATATCAAGTTTGTCAGCAATACCACTTGCAACCATCCAGCATTGTGATTTAAATTCAGGCATATTCCAGTCTTTTTGCCAAGAGCTATCTAATGAAGCACGAGTTGGATGAATATAAATATTAAATTCACTGCTATAGGAGTTTTTTAAAAAGTCTGTTACTGACTTTTTCCCATTTTCAAAATAGACTTTATATTCAAGTATATCTTTTTTGTCCTTGGAATCGTAAAAAATCGTGTACCCATTTTGTTTTTCACTTATCCATTTTTCTCCAACAATAGTTAAGCTAGAAAAGATTGGAACGATTAATATAATTAGTAATAATAATGATTGTTTTTTCATATTTCCCTTTTTGCTCATATGACGTTACTCAAATTAATTTGGCTACACTTTCTGGTCGCTTGCCGCTAACGTTCTGCAGCTAAGGCCAGTGCGGTTTTATCTGGGATCGTACCAGCGATCCCGCCAATGCCCCGCATTGGCTTTAGGTGCCTGTTAGCAGGAGGCCGGTGATTTTTTGTTTAGTAGCACGGTTCTGTTTCTGGCAATTTGTTCTTGAATAACATTCATTTCTCTATTTGTTCTAAAAGTCAAGCACGGCCAAAGGGTTTCTCATCAAACTGGTAAATCATTAAGCAGCATACTCAATCTTCTCCTTATCCAACAAATTGCCTCAACAGCGCTCGGAAAGTTTAGGAGCGTGATCTTTAAAGTTATTTGATCCCACCTCCCTTTCAATTTCTCACTATATATAAAGAACGACCATATAAATATACATAATTCCGGCTTTCTGCTAACTTGTCGGTAGCTTTATAATTGATGATACTTGGGCCTTAGTTCAATTTCTTTGTATGCCTTCTGATGACTTTATCTCTGAAATTTGAGAGATAGATCCAGTGGGATGGTTTGCTGCCATCATTTTGTGCTGATGCGACTAAATCATTCATATCAGAACCCATACTCATCTTCTTGAAACAAATGTAATGTGTTCTTTTGACATATCAAAATAATATAAATCTAATCGATGTTTCCAATTTGCCCATTGGATGCACTAACTGCTTGAATCCTTTGGTGGTGATATGAGTATAAATCTCTGTGGTCTTACTGCTCTCATGACCCAGCAGCGCCTGGATGTACCGCAAATCTGTCCCGTTCTCTAATAAATGTGTCCCAAAACAATGACGTAATCTGTGAACCGTAACGGTCCTTACGACCTTTGATTGTCGTATAAAAACCTGCATCCTTTTACTCTCAATGTCCTTGATCCTTAAACCCCAATGTTTTATTCAACGTTTTATCCAAGAGAAACATCAAGTAGCATCATAGTGGCAAAACCTAACATGGCTCCTATGGTTGATAAATCTGATTCATTCCCCGTTTGCGATTCTGGTATTAATTCTTCAATCACCACAAAAATCATTGCCCCTGCAGCAAATGATAAAGCATAAGGAAGCAACGGGGTTATTGCTAATACCAGGTATGCGCCAATTACGCCCGCAATTGGTTCAACGATACCCGATAACTGGCCATAGTTAAAAGCTTTTAACCGTGAGAAACCTTCACGTCTTAATGGGATTGATACTGCAGCGCCCTCTGGAAAATTTTGCAAACCAATCCCGATGGCTAAGGCAACTGCTCCTGCAAGCATACCCATATCAGGATTGTTTGCCAGTGCACCAAAAGCGACACCTACCGCAAGACCTTCAGGGATATTGTGCAGCGTTATTGCAAGAACAAGAAGCACGCTTCGTTGCCACGAAGTCTTAATACCTTCGGCTTTATCAGTTGACAGCCCCATATGCAGGTGAGGTAAAATCTTATCAATGAGCAATAAAAAAGCGCCACCAGCTAAAAATCCAACCAAGGCAGGAACCCACGGAACAGACCCACTATCCTCAGCCATTTCAATTGCAGGTTTAAGAAGCGACCAAAAACTAGCAGCAATCATTACTCCTGCAGCAAAGCCAAGCATTGAATTTAAAACCTTTTTATTGATTGTTTTAAAGAAAAAAACCATAGATGAACCTAAAGCCGTAACACCCCATGTGAACAAGGTTGCAAAAAGGGCTAATAGAACTGGTTCATATTCAAATAAAATATCCAACTTCATTTTTTGACGTGTTAAATTTTGTTTTCTATCTTTATTCCAATGTAAGTATCATAAATATCCCTAACGATCCTACAGGATAAAAATAGGCATAAAAGTCCAATTTTAAACTTGTAGTTTGAAAAAGACACTATTTGCGGAGAGCAGGTCATCCATGCCTTGAAGGAGCATGAAACTGTTAGTCATGTTCTGGATATTTGCCGGGAACGAAAGCCCGGAATGATCTATCCTTCCCTTTTCCAGTTTCATCGCCCCTTTTCCGTCATTCACCGGATTTTATTTTTAGTATTCAATGGACTGAAATAGTTTTGCGTCCCAACCCGTAAATCCCCTTTAGGGGGTTTGGGGCAAAAAAGATTTACGAATGATAATGACCAACAAAATGAAATTCACCAAAATCCTTTTCCTTCTGGCAACTAGCCTGCTGCCCTCCTTCAGCTTCTCCCAGGCGCCCCCTCCCCAGGTTATTTCCATGGAGGAGTGCCTGAACCTGGCGGTGCAAAACAGCGTAAGGTTGCAGATCTCAGCCCTGGAACAACAACGGCTGAGATACCAGTACCGCGAAACTATCGGACAGGGATTGCCCAACATCAACTTCAACGGAGCGTTCGACGACTACCTTGCCCTCCCTACCCAGTTGATCCCCGGTGAATTTTTCGGACAACCCGGCGAACTGATCCCTGTCCAGTTTGGGACCAGTTTTAACTTATCGGGATCCCTCGACGCCAGCCAGATCATCTACAACCAAACTTACCTGGTGGCGCTGAAGATCTCAAAACGGCTGCTGGAACAAAATACCCTGGAGAGTGAACGGATCGAAACCGATCTGGTAGCCGAAGTGGCAAAAGGGTTTTACCTGGCCCAAATCACAAAGAAACAGATCCAGAACCTGCGGTTTAATCTCGACAACCTGGATTCACTTTACAATATCGCGAAAAGCCAGTATGAATTCGGACTCATCACCGGGGTGGATGTGGACAGGATTAACGTAAACCGGCTGAACCTCCAAAGCTCTATCGACAACCTGGAAACCCTCTACCAACAACAGCTCAGTATGCAGAAATACTTCATGGGGATCCCGGAAGAGCAGGAGATCGCTTTTCCCGATACGCTCGACATGCGGACGGTCACCTTGGATACCTCAGGGAACCTGAACGACCATATCGACATCCGGATGATTGAAAAACAGAAGGAGATCGTGGAGACCAACCTGAAACTCGACCGCTCCTTCTATTACCCCTCACTCACCTTTATCGGAAGCGTCAACTACCTGAACCAGAGTAACACCTATTACCTCTTCGGCAATCCGACCGATTGGTTCAACACCAGCCTGATCGGTTTCCGGCTCAATGTTCCGGTATTCAACGGATTACAGAAACGGTCGAAGGTCAGCCAGACCAAAGTGCAACTTCAGCAGGTGAAGATCACCGAAAACGACACCCGCAGGGTCCTCAGCATCCAGGCCAAGGATGCCGCACGGAAGCTGGATAATAGCATCACGACAGAATTACGCCAGCGGGAAAACGAAAAGCTGGCCGAACGGGTCTATGCCGTCTCACAGGACCGGTACCAGAAAGGGATGATCCCGCTGACCGATATGCTCAATGCCGAAACCGCCCTCAGCGATGCGCAGCTGGGACACATCAACGCCCTGGTGCAGATGAAGATCGCCGAGATTGACTACCTGAAGGCAAAAGGAACCCTGTTGGAGGTAGTGAAGTAGGTAGGAGGGTAAGAGGGTATGAGAGTGTGAATGTTATATAAAAAAATCTGTGGAATCTGTGGAATCTGCGGTGAAAATAAGAGTCAAACAAAATAAAATCGTGTTACCTACAAAATAACTGCAATGAAACGACTGATCATTATCTCAACGATTATCCTGGTACTGGTAGGAGCCTGCACGGTAACCCTGCTGTACAACAAAAAGCAGATTGACGAAAAAGCCAACCCGGATGTAGCCATTAAAAGCATCCCGGTCTTCGTGGAAGAGGCCGTGATGAAGCCGCTGAACGGCGATTTCTCCTACCAGGGAAGTTTTCAGCCGGTCCATGAGTTGCTGCTCCTTTCCGAAGGACAGGGGAAGGTGGAAAAGATCCTCTTTGAAACCGGGGATGAGGTGCAGGCCGGGCAGCTGCTGGCTTTGTTAGACGATGACCTGATTCGCAGTCAGCTCACCCTCGCGGAAGCCAACCTGGAGAAGATAGAGCGGGATATAGCGAAATACGAGGCCCTGCTGAAAAATGACGCCATCTCCTCGCAACAGGTTGAGGAAGCCCGCCTGGGCTTGATCAAGGCACAAACCGATGTGGTATCCCTCAAAAAGCAGCTTGATTATGCCTCCATCAAGGCACCGATCAACGGGACCATCACCAGTCGCTCGATTGAGATCGGCTCGGTGCTGATGCCGGGATCGCCGGTAACCAATATCGTCGACATCAGTCGGCTTCGGTTCATTGCCTTCATGTCGGAAGGGGAGGCCATCTATATCCATCGGGGAAGCAAGGTGGCGATCACCTCCACGCTCTTCCCGGGAATTACCTACCAGGGGCGGGTGATATCGGTTGGGGTACAAGCCGACGGCGCCAAACGGTTTCCGGTAGAGATCGATGTAGAGAATCGTCGCGATCATACCCTCAAGGCGGGGATGTTCGGCACGGCATTCTTTGAAGGAGTCAATGGGCACAGTGCCCTGGTCATCCCGCGAAATGCCCTCACCGGCAGTATCAAGGAACCAAAAGTCTTTGTAATACAGGGAGATACAGCCTATCTGAGGACGATCAGCCTGGGACAGGCCGACGACAACCTGGTGGAGGTTCTTCACGGAATGAACTCCGGTGAAAAGGTGGTTGTGTCGGGGCAGATAAATCTGGAAAACAGATCCGTCGTGACTGTGGTTAATCATTCGAAATAGCTATTGCCATGAACATTACACAACTCTCTATCAAACGGCCCACGTTGGTCGTTGTGGTCTTCGCAGTACTTACTTTTCTGGGACTAATCAGCTATTTCCAGCTCAACTACGAGCTGCTGCCTAACTTCTCCCAACCGGTATTGGTTGTGGTCACCCCATACCCGGGCGCCTCTCCGGCGGAAGTGGAAAATTCGGTAACAAAAAAAATTGAGGATGCGGTGAGCAGCCTGGAAGACATCGACAACATCCAGAGCACTTCCTACGAAGGGAACTCTGTGGTTGTGATCATCTTCAAGAGTTCGGCCGACATGGAAAAGGCGACGGACAATGCCACCATGAAGGTCAGGAACATCGAATACCTTCTTCCCAGGGATGCCAGAACACCCCTCATCACCAATTTCAGCATGAGTGATATCCCGATCATCCGGCTTGGGGTGACCGCCAACCTGCCGGCTACAGAACTCTATGACCTGGTAAAGAACAAGGTGAAGCCCATGGTCAGTACGATCAATGGCATATCACAGGTCGACATGTTGGGAGGCGAGGAGCGGGAGGTGCGCATCAACATAGACAACGAGAAGCTGAAAGCCCACCGCCTCTCCATCCTGCAGGTGACCGAAGCGATCCGTATGGCCAATATGGAATTCCCTACAGGCAAGATCAAGGATCCGTCGCGGCAGGTGATCATCCGGTTGGCAGGAAAATTTTCCTCCCTGGAAGATCTCCGCAACCTGGTGATCTATACCACCCATGAAGGCAGTCCGGTAAAGCTGGAGGATGTAGCCGAAGTGGAGGATACCAAGAAAGAGACCACTAGCATCAGTCGCATCGACGGCATCAATTCGGTGGGATTGCTGATTTTCAAGCAGCCCGACGGCAACGAGGTGGAGATCTCCCGCAAGGTGAAGGAGACAATGGTGATAATGGAAGATATCTATGCTGCAGAAGGGCTCGAGTTCTCCGTAGCCAACGACTCCTCTGAATTTACCCTCACTTCGGCCAACCATGTGATGCGCGACCTCCTGCTGGCCATCATGCTGGTAGCGATGGTGATGCTGGTGTTCCTGCACAGCCTTCGGAACTCCTTCATCGTGCTGGTGGCTATCCCGGCTTCGTTGATCTCGGTATTCACAGCCATGTACCTATTCAATTTCTCACTCAACATCATCTCGATGGTGGCCATCGCCCTGGTTATCGGGATCCTGGTAGACGATTCGATCGTGGTACTGGAGAACATCTACCGGCATCTGGAGATGGGAAAGGACCGAAGGCAGGCAGCGCTGGAAGGGCGGAACGAGATTTCCTATACCGCCCTCTCCATCACCATGGTCGACGTGGTAGTATTCCTTCCGATCGCGGTAATCACCAGTATGATCTCGGGTATGCTCCGGCAGTTTGCCCTGGTGGTGGTGTTCGCGACCCTGATGAGTCTGTTTGTATCCTTCACTGTCACCCCATTGCTTGCCTCCCGGATTGCCAAACTTGAACGGTTCCGCAAAGGGGGACTGCTGGAGCGTTTTATCCAGGCGTTCGAACGCGGACTGAAGAGCTTTACGATGGGATATTCTGAGGTGATTGCCTGGTCGTTGCGCCACAAAGCCATCGTCCTGATTGGGGCCACGGCGCTCTTCATTGCTTCCGTATCCCTGGTTGTTGGCGGGTTTATAGGAAGCGAGTTCATTAGCATGGGCGACCGCGGGGAGGTGATCATCCAGATGGAGCTGCCCAAGAGTGCTACCATCGAACAAACCAACCAGCTGACCCTGGATGCGGAAAACTTCGTGATGAGCCAGCCCGAAGTGACCAGCATCTTCACCACCGTAGGTTCCTCCACCAGTTTCTTCGGCGGTGGGTTGACGGCCTACATGTCAGAAATGCACATCAAGATGGTGGAGAAAGAGAAACGGAACATCACCTCCGAGCATTTTGCCCTGCAGATGAAAAAGGACCTGATGAACCGTATTCCGGGGATCAAGGTGCGGTCAACCATCGTATCGATGATGGGGACTTCCGATATGGATCCCATCATGGTGGTGCTGAGCGGTCCCAATCCGGATGTGCTGAATCACTGGGCCGACGAGGTGATGAACGAGATGCGGAAGGTCCCCGGAGCCTATGAAGTGAAACTTTCTGTGGAACCCGGTAATCCCGAGGTGGAAGTCGTGCTGGACAAGGAGAAGATGGCGGAACTAGGATTGTCGACGGCGATGGTAGGGATGACCCTGCAGAATGCATTCTCGGGCAACACCGATGCTAAATTCAGGGATGGCGACAACGAATACGACATCAACGTGGTACTGGACCAGTTCAACCGGAAAAGCATCCAGGACATCGCTTCCCTCTCCTTTATCAACGCCCTTGGACAGGAGATCCGGCTGAGCCAGTTTGCCACCCTGAAGCCGTCGGGAGGCACCAATGTGCTGCAGCGTTACAACCGCGTGTCGTCGGTTACGGTGCAGTGCCAGGTGATCGGTCGTCCGGTCGGATCGGTCGGCGAGGATGTCATGAAGCGTGTCAATGCCATGGAATTACCCAGTGAGGTGATCGTCATCCCCGAAGGGGATATGAAATACCAGACCGAGGCCTTCGGCAGCATGGGACTGGCATTCCTGGCTTCGATCCTCTTCGTCTACCTGATCATGGTGGCGCTGTATGACTCCTACGTGGATCCATTCGTGGTCCTCTTCTCCATCCCGCTTGCCATCATCGGGGCCCTGCTGGCGCTGGCGCTTACCATGCAATCACTAACCATCTTCTCTATTTTGGGGATGATCATGCTGGTGGGGCTCGTCGGGAAGAATGCCATTTTGCTGGTCGATTTCACCAACCAGTTGAAGCGTGAAGGGCATTCAACCTACGATGCCCTCATTGAAGCCGGAAAGGTAAGGATGCGTCCCATCCTGATGACCACCCTTTCGATGATCTTTGGGATGCTACCCATTGCACTGGCTGCAGGAGCCGGATCGGAATGGAAGAACGGCATGGCCTGGGCGCTGATCGGTGGACTCACCAGCTCGATGTTTCTGACCCTCCTTGTCGTTCCGGTGGTTTATCTTATTTTTGATAAGATCAAAGAACGTGTAAGACGGAAAAAAAGATTGAATATGATTTTGGTTGAAGCAGAATGAGAGCGTTCGTACAGGCATATTTTCGAAAGATGATGATGCTCAACGATCTGGTTGAGGCGTTCCGCAAACTGAAACAGGTCAACAGGGATCCGGCATACCGCGAGTACCGGGAGCAGTATCTGGAACTGATCCTGGCCGTTCTTACAACCTTTGCAGTCTTTGATATTCTGGGGGGACAACTGATTGATTTTCTGAGCAATCAACCGAATCTTCAACAACTGCTTTTTGTCAGGCTTCTCTTTTTCGTGCTGATCATCTCCAATTTTTCTGTCTACCTCTTTCTGGCAAACAGGCTTCCGGTTAGGATATTTATCTACCCGTTGTTCTATTTATTCACCATTGCCTCACCGCTTCTGACCTATTTCACCGGTGGGGTGGATGGTCCCTATTGGTTTGAGATCATCTTCATCCTGGTTACCTGGTTCATGATGGTTCCGTTCAGTTACAGGCGTCTTGGGGTGCATGCCCTCATCCTGGCAACAATCTACAGCCTGATCATGGTTCCCCTGATCCCCCATCCTATCGACTGGGTGGTATTTACTGAACATGGCATGGTCTTCGTTGCCGTTTTTATCCTGGGGATGCTGGTTGCCATCTTCAACAACCTCTTCTCCTCTTCCGTATTTTTCAGCGAACAACGAATAGCTAAAAGCGAAAAGCGCTTCCGCATGTTTACCCAAAACAGCCTTGATGTAGTTTGGACAATCGATGCCCGAACCGGCTGCTTCACCTATGTCAGCCCTTCGGTGTTCAATCTTCGCGGCTACCGCCCGGAAGAACTGATCGGGACCACAATCACGGAGTCACTCACTCCGGCATCACAGGAGAAGCTTCGTGAACTGACAACGAAAGCCAGGGATGAGATTCGCCAGGGCAAAAAAGAAAATGTGGAGATCGGGGAGCTGGAGCAGTATACCAAAACCGGTGATACGGTGTGGATTGAGGTGATTGTCAGTTTTGTTTCTAACGACTTAGGAGAGATCGTTGAAGTGATCGGGGATTCCAGGAATATTACAGAGCGCAAGAGGGCGGAGGGTGAGTTGCTGCAGATCCAGGAGAAGCTGAAGGAGGAGTCGCAGAAGCTACACCAGGAGAACCTCCGGATCCAGTATGAATCGCTGAAGAACCAGATCAATCCTCATTTTTTATTCAATAGTTTGAATGTTCTGACCTCCCTGATCCGGATCGATGCCGGGTTGGCCGAAAAGTTTACCGAACAAATGGCCAAGGTATACCGCTATGTGTTGGAACACAAGGAGGAGGATACGGTGACGCTGCAGACAGAACTCGATTTCATCAAGTCATATATCTTTCTGCTGGAGATCCGGTTTCAGGGGAAAGTGTTGTTTGACATAGATATTCCCGAAACATACCTCGACCGTCATATACCTCCCCTGACAGTCCAGCTCCTCATTGAGAATGCGGTGAAGCATAATGTCTTCTCAAAGAAAGATCCGCTCAAAGTGAAACTCTTCGTAGATAAGGAGGACTATTTCAACATCGTGAACAATCTGCAGAAGCGGGAAGTGGGGATGGGTTCTACGGCGGTGGGGTTACAAAACATAATTGACCGGTTCCGGCAGCTGACGCACCGGATGCCGGAATTCGGGGAGCAGGGGGATCAGTTTATTGCGCGGATACCGCTGCTGTAAAAGAATCCTCAGATATGAGCCATATTGTAACAAGAATGTACACTAATATCCTTAGCGGTAAAAGTCTTCGTTTACGGGACCTTAACCGCAAAAACGCGAAGGCGCAAAGAGCGCAAAAGATCTCAGAATAAAGAAATTTGAACAATGAAAGTAGTAATCATAGAAGACGAAGAACTCTCCGCCCAGCGGCTGGAGAAGATGATCCTGGAGATCGATCTCTCGATCAGCGTTCTGGCGAAGCTCGAATCGATCGAATCGGCTGTGGCGTGGTTCAGGTCCAATCCCGATCCCGACCTGATCTTTCTGGATATTCATCTGGAGGACGGGATCAGCTTCAACATCTTCGACCAGGTGACCATCCAGTCACCCATCATTTTCACTACAGCCTATGACGAATATGCCATCAAGGCTTTCAAATTGAAGAGCATCGACTACCTGTTAAAGCCAATCACCCGGGAAGAACTCGAAACAGCGCTCCGGAAATACCGGAACTGGACTGCGCTGGAGAAGCCGACGATCGACATCAGGGCGCTCTATGACCTGATCCATCCTGAGAAACATTACCGTACACGGTTTTCGGTCATAGTTGGCGACCGGATCAAATCCATACCGGTGGAGGAGGTGGCCTATTTTTATTCGGCCGACGGGATCACATTTATGGTCTGTCGCAACACGCATGCATACACCCTGGATGGGAGCCTGGAGACTCTCGGGCACGAACTCGATCCGTCAAGGTTTTTCCGCGCCAACCGCCAGTTCCTCGTGGGGCTCGGCAGTGTGGTTCAGGCACATGTTTACCCCAAAAGCCGCCTGAAACTAGAACTGAAGCCAGACACGAATCAGGAGGTTTTCGTCAGCATCGACAGAGTTGTGGGGTTTAAGATGTGGCTGGAGGGGTAGGGAAGAGAGTCCGCTCACGTTATCCTTCAGGTAAAAATTACGGTTACTGTCCGTATATAGATAACCCCTATTTGCTGCAAAGATATGGGATAACAGTTGAATTCATTGGAATTCTTAAAGGTATGAAGGAGTGAATAAGCAGCATTCAGCATCAGGCATCCGGCATCAGACTCGCAATCAACGGCCACGCACAAGCGGCCAGCAGTGCCAGTGTCAGCAATAGCCGGAGCGCATTCTTCACCGACCGGTTTTTCGTCGCGAAGATGTCCCAGGTATGAATCATCGCGGAGATTATGAAGAAGATGAGCGTGGCGATTAGAATCGTGGCATCGGCATAGAGGCCCCAATTGAAGATGAAGACCAACGTCGCTGTGATGGCAAAAGCCAGGTTGGCGCCTCCCGACTGCTTCTGGTACCGCGGATCAGCCTCCCTTCCCATCGACCCGGCAGATGCCTTTCCGAAGAAGAGGCCTTCGATACCGGTTAGTCCAGCCATGACGACGATGACGAAGAAGCTCAAATAATGAAGGGTTGTTTTTGGATCACCGTTGCCCAACTGATAGGCAAAAAAGATCCCGGCGCAGATGCCGGTGATCCTGGACCATTCGAATAATTTTGGAGTATTCATATGAAGCGTGGTGTAAATGACTATAAATGTTAAGGGACTCTGCAGCTGAAAAACACGACAGGCATGATATAGCCTAAGTAAAGGAAATAGTTAATCTTCATTGGTTGGGGCAGAAATCAAGTTAAGGTTTTCATGAGTTTAAAATAACAAAATTATAGTATAAATTTGCTGCGTCGATCGGGACGTTAGCTCAGTTGGTTCAGAGCGCTGCCTTCACACGGCAGAGGTCACTGGTTCGAATCCAGTACGTCCCACGCCTCAGATAATGACTACACGACACTTATTATCTGCCTTTTCATGATCATTCGTATTAACCGAGAGTCTTTCATAGAGTATTGGAGACGGGATTTTTTTTTCTCTTTACCAGCACAATGATGACCAGAATCAGGATGATTACCAATGCTACCGGGGAAGCCAGAACAACGAAGCTCTGAATGACCAGCCATGTGCCGGGCGGGCTGGCAATCAATAGCTGGCGGTTGGCAGCATTATCTTCGATTCCCAGCAATGCCATGTTCTCTTTCAGGGCAAACGCCTCTCCCGAATAGTTTACCCCCTCTCCGAATCCATATCCGGAGATCTCTTTCCCCTCTTTTGTGCCCTTCGCAATCACGCCACCTTCCCGGATCTCACTGGCTGCCGAATAGATAAATTGATCGTCGACAGTGGAAGCCATGGTGAATTCCAGCTTCTTATCAGGGATATTCACCTCCCAGCCGTTAGGATACCAGGCCTTGGACCTCGGACTGCGCATCCATTTTGTGATCGTGACCGTTCCGGTGATATTTTCTCCTTTGCCAGCTTCATCAATGTACTTTCCTGAAATCGTTCTTGTAACCGGATCGGGAGGATCTTCACCCTTGTTTTTCAGATCGGCTGTCTTGTCGGAATGGGGAGAGGCAAAGGTCACTTCGGTGTTGTCGTCAAACTGCACATCCGACCAGTCCCAGCCAAATGACTTCGGAGTTTCGCCGGAGAGGCCTTCGCGGATATTTTCAATCGCCTGAACCAGGATGTTTTTCGGATACCCGGTTGGCGAAATACCGGCCAGCCACTGGTGGTCCATCCACATCTTGCCTGTAAGATGTCTGGTTTCACCTTGAAAGGTTACTGTGCCCGTTGTCTTGATATTGGGGAAAGAGTAATACCAGGTTCCCAATCCGAATATGGAAGGTATTTTACCGTTATCTCCCTGAAGTAGCAGAGGTTTGCTCTCTGCAAGATTGAGATCGATCGAAAGCTCCCTGACAGGATCGTTAACCGCAATTCTCATCGGGAATACCCTCTCTTTTTGTAGGCTAACCGCACTGTTCATCCCTATCCGGGCAATAAAGGGTTCGATACCATAGGTGATCTCTCCGCCGGTTCCGGAGAAGATGGGATTACTGCCGGTAATATGCAAATTCTGATCGGCATAATTAACGGCCACGACAGTTTGCACCAGCTGGTTATCTAGCGCCGACAAGCCAAGTTTGTCAGCAATACGCGGGGGATAGAGAGCCCGACGGAAAAAGACGACAACAATATCGATCTCATTCCCGTTGGTGTCCAGGAAATTCCCCGACCAGAAGTACCACCCGAACTGGAAATCGAGTTGAGCCTTGTGATCACGCGGAAAGATCAGGGTATCGTTCGTGTTCATATCCGAATAGCCATGGAAATAGTCCTGTCCCATGAAGTTCGGCAATACATAGCATTGGGTGTAGTCCAACCCTTTTTCAGCCCTCTCCATCAGCAGATCATACCGTGCCGGGTATTTTTGAACGAGAGGAGTTCGCGTGGAGAGTACGCTGTTGATCATGACTGCTGTTGGCTGAGCGATATCCTTTTTCATCCCCGGAGGGCTGTTAAAAAATAAAATCAGGAGCGCTGCTCCGACAATGAGGAGTAAAATTGTGATGACTGCTTTCATGGATTTATTTTTTTATTAATGAGATTGACAAATACAAGAAGCTTATACAAAGGTATTTTAAAAGAATCATTATCCATATCTTTGATCGTATCAAATGATGGTATCATGAAGCTGGCAAAGTCAAAGATATTTGGGTGGCTATCTCCTTTGTTCCGATCAGCACACTGTCCGACACGGTGATCATCAGGCTTACTGAGAATCCATCGGGACTTCCACCCGATACAGCGGACATCATGGAAGAGTGGACGCTCACTACGTTTGGGTCATGGTCGCAATGGAATACCCCGATTCATCTGCCGGGAAACGGCACATCCCAGCTTCAGGCCGGACATGATTATTGGTTATGGGCCATCGGCAAAGAGACCACCTGGTGCATGTGGAGCTTAAATGTTGACCCCTCATTTACATGTCCTCATACCATCCGCCGTGAAAATGAAGACTGGCTACCTGTTTCCAACGAGACTGCCAGCGCTTTCCGGGTTGATGTTTCAGAGGTTACAGGCATTTCAACCACCGATGTAAGGGATTCACAGGGCAGCTCACTTGCCCAGAATTATCCAAACCCATTTCATGCAACAACAAACATCTCCTATACTATCGGAAAACCTGGTTTTGTCAATCTGAAAATCTATGATCTGTTTGGAAGAGAGATCCAAACGGTCGTTAATGAATTCCAGGATGCCGGGATTCATTCCATTGATTTTGATGCGGATCAACTTTCAACGGGAGTCTACTTTTATCAACTTCAGGTAGGAAGCCGGTTGGTGGATGTTAAAAAGATGTCCTGTGTGAAGTAACTGACATCCGATTTTATCATGCATTTCGAAAATATTTTTGCCAAAATGCAAATATTTGTACTGGAAAAGAGAATGTATATGATGCAACCTGGATTAATTGAGAACCTGCTGGAACTGGACAGGATAGCTAGAGCTGACGGAAACAAATACCCCCCAAAACGGTATATGTATCCTCATTTGGAGTATCTGATGACCAAAACCAGACAGATTACCGGTATTGTTGGCCTTCGTGGTACGGGGAATCCCATTGATTTTGTTCGGCTTCTTATGGTAGTTTTTTGATTGACCTCCCGGATGCCATCTCAACAACCGGGGAGAGGATGATGGTATAGCGGCCTTTGCTGGTGTTGGTATAGGAGACCTGTTCGGGGCCATAGGGACCGTGTTGTTTTGAATGAAACTTTTCATATCCTACAGGAAATGAGAATTTTAAGTTGTTCATTATCAGTTATGGTTCGATCATTCTTGTGACCAGACTCTCAACGTGAATCTTAGTGGTATCAACTATCTCAAAATCTTCAAAATCAGATTGGTTAAGAATCAATGGCAATTCCGTGCCTCCTAAAATCAATCCTTCGATGGATTCTTTTTCGTGCAATTCTTTTACTATCCGGAGAAGTTGGTTTTTGGTTTCAGGAATAACCTTGTTCAGGACCAGCTCTGACATGTATTTTTCGTGAATGTAGTCCTGTTCCGGGGGATTCGGTATTACGACTTCAAGGCCGTATTTCCCGGCAATCTTCTGATAAAATCCGAACGTCATGGTTGATTTTGTCCCGAAAAGCCCCACCCGTTTCAACTTTTTCGATGCAATGAACAGGCAGGTCTCCTCCACGATGCTGATCAGTGGGATATGAGCCCGTTCCGCCAATTTATCAAACACGATATGGGGAGTGTTCGATGCAATGGCTGCAAAATCGACTCCTGCTCTCTCAAGGATTAATATTCTGGCAGCGAGGAAATCGACCAGTTTGTCAAGCTGGTTCGTAAACACATAATCAAGCATCTCGGTCATATTGATGCTATGGATGAGGATCTCAGGATATTCTTTTGTGTTCAACCGTTCCTGAAACCGCTGAATGATCAGTCGGTAGTATGCAATGGACGATTCCGGCCCAACGCCTCCTATTAGCCCTAACTTCTTCATTTTATTGGTTTTATTTTTATGAATAATCTCGAGTTCTGTCTGTCCATGTCATGGGATTACCATGTACCCAGGTTATTTGAGGAACGTGGGAGGTTGAACATCAGTTTACCGCATGACTTTTTCCCCCGTGGACACAAATTGTTTGTTTCGATTGAGATTTCATTGATGTTGATTTTCTTCAATGGTAAAAATAGTGAAATTCTGGAACCAGGCATAATTGCTCTGCGAGGAACAGAGTGACGAAGCAACGGCATCCTCTTTTTTCTTACTTTTACAAAACTTTAATAGATCTACCAAACTTGTTCACTTATGAGAATCACACTCTACGGGGCTGCCAGCGGAGTGACAGGCAGCGCTTACCATGTTGAGACGAAAGAAGCCAACATCCTGATCGATTGCGGCATGTTCCAGGGAGGAAAAGAGGCCGACAAACTCAACCGTTCTGCTCCACCGGTTGATTTTAAACGACTTGACTCCATTGTACTTACCCATGCCCACCTGGATCACTGCGGACGGCTTCCGCTGGCGATCCGCGCCGGGTATAATAACGCTATTTATGCAACTCCTGCTACGATTGAAATTGCCGGATTGATCCTCCGGGATTCACTCAAGATATATACCAGTGATCTGGAGAAACTCAACCGTATGTTACAACGCCAGGGGAAAAAGAAGCTGCAACCCTTATATGACAAGGAGGATGTAGAGCAGGCTATAAGGCAGATGGAATCCATTCCTTACAGGCAACCCTACATGGTGGCTTCCGGGATCAAAGTGATTGCCCAGGAGGCAGGCCATATCCTCGGATCGGTCAGCCTGAAAGTCGTCACCACAGAAGATGGGAAGGAGAAGTCTGTCGTTTTTTCCGGCGACCTTGGGGCCGCCGGGATACCAATCATAAAAGACCCCGAACCCTTCACGCAAGCCGATATGGTTTTCATGGAATCCACCTATGGCGAT
>Ga0268281_1001009_pt1 | contig 17550 bp, 15 predicted proteins | sample saktaG_10_FD_190134 | JGI IMG/M metagenome (GOLD analysis project Ga0268281, IMG submission 190134) | Saline water microbial communities from Sakinaw Lake, British Columbia, Canada - sak_2011_5_24_50m | ecosystem: Environmental > Aquatic > Non-marine Saline and Alkaline > Saline ... | reverse complement strand
CATTCCCTGCGGTCTGTAAAACCAATGACATGATAAGCTTGCTCACCTTCCCTTATTCCTTTCTATCTCTGTTTGCATGACTATATCTATAATTTTATTATATTTGTAGTCAATATACAATGACATGTCCTTTTGTTTTTTAAAAGATTTCTCCAAAAGATTGGGTAGTAATTTTCAGCATTAAATATATCGCTATTCATTTATTGATGAACTTCTATAAATTAATTTTCTAATTTTGGGAGGTATGCCTGTTTGATAAGAATAAAATTCTAAAATGCCTGCCCCAGACTGAAGTAAAGCTTGCCTGATGGCTCACCGTTTTTTGGGAACCAGTTAAATCCATAATCACAACGCACTACGCCGAGGGGAGTAGCTATACGCAGTCCAATGCCAGGAGAACTTCGCATCGGCTGCTTTTTTATATCCTTCATATAATTCCAAACATTCCCGAAATCAAAAAATATCACTCCACCAAGTGCTTTGTAGATAGTCTGTCTTATCTCAATATTATTTACGAGCTTATACCTTCCGCCAATTGGAAGCTCCTTATTGTCCAGCGGTCCGACTTTTCTATAATTGAAACCACGCAGGGAGTGAGGACCGCCTGCATAAAATCTCTCGTTAAGTGGAATGTTTGTGGAATTTCCGAAAAGTGTAAGTCCGCCTGCTTCAAGTGAGAGGGCTATAATTGTGGTATGTGTGATCGGTTCATAATATTTTCCATGAAGGACCAATCTGCCGAAAACATTAGTAGTTTTTTCATAGGAAGTTGCAATTTCACTATCGAAGGAAAGCACATGCCCGCTTGCAGTATTGAATATATTATCCCTGTCATCGTGAATTGCAGAAAGGGTCAGAGAATTTAAATTGGAATTATATTTATCTGGTAATTCCTGCACTTTCACATGACTGAAGTGTGCTCTTTCATACCTGTATGCAATGGACGCACTGGAATATTTGGAAAGGGATTTCCCTACGATCACCTTCCCCCCGTATTCCGAAACATCGTAGCCGGGCTCTTCATTATATGTCGCAAATAGGTTCACATCGGTATTTAGCTTGATACCAAAGGTCCATGGCTCGGTATAAGACACTTCGATCTTTCGAGTAATATAACTTAGTTTCCCGCTCAAACTAACTTTTTGTGCAGTTCCCCACAGATCGCTATAGAGCAGTTCCGCAAAAATACGGGCTTTATCAAGGGAACCATACCCAACCCCTATATTGAATTCTCCAGGAACTTTCTCTTTGATCTCGATAAGGATATCCTTCTGTGAGCTTAACGAATCTATGGTCACTGGTCTTATAAAAATGCTTTCAAACAGACCTGTAAGATACAACGCTCTCTGGGATGCGAGCAGTTTGTAATAATTCACGATCCCGCCGGACTTGAAATTCAGATCACGCATAATGATCTTCTTTTTCGTGATCTCTATTCCGCGAATAACAATATCCCGAATTGAAAACTGCTCATGCTCGGTTATTTGGAAATCAATAAGTGCTCGATGATGTTCATCATTTACACGGATATCAGGCACCACTTCTGCATCCAGAAATCCATCATTGGCATACATTGTGAGCAAAACATAGGTTGCATCCTGAACTTTTTTCTGCTGAAGCAGGCGACCTGTATGCAGACCGATTTTTTCTATAAGAGTTGAGTCAGAAAAAACAGTATTTCCGAAAATCGCCATACCCTCAATATATGTGGGTTCACCTTCAAAAACCTGAATGACCATTGAAAGCTGTTTTTTCTCCTCGTTTCTCTCGAGTGAATAATCACTTATTTTCGCCTGCAGATAGCCATTCTGATGGTAGAAAAGTGCAAGATTCTTCAGGTCTTCACTAAAAATTTCTGGATAGTAATAGGCGAGGCTCAAAAATTTGGACGCTCTGGTCACCATTACTTTTTGCAAAGTACGGGATTGATACACATTGTTCCCTTCAAAAGTAATAGAAGTAATCTTGAAGGCATTTTTCTCAGCATGGAGTCCTGAAGTTATGACCATAAGTATGATGATAATAAGCACTGAGAGTGAGTATCTTTTTCTCATTTGAAATTCACTCTGTATATCATATCGATGCCTGCATTGCCTTCCTGGTCTGCCTGTCCCCGTAAATAGAAGTGATCACTGAGCTTATAATCGAGCTTGATGCTCTGCTCGTTCAGATAACCGACACGTGTGGAATAGGTTACTTTCATGAGTTTTGAGAGCTGCTTGGAAGCCACGAGATGGGGTCCCCATGAATCGCTGAAATTAAAGAGATTCCCCTCAATAGAAACATCATCAAGATTAAAAATATTTGCCATTTTACCTGCGATATATCCGGATATTTTCTGGCTCGAATACTGCTCCGCACGCTCAAGTAAAATATCTTTGAGAGAAGTGTTATACTTATCAGGTGTTTGAGAGAAAATCTGCTCGCGGGTAGTTCCGAAAGTAAGTAGAGAAAGTATATTCGCTTCATCGAGGGTTGGAATGGATTGAAGCGTTATTGTAGCTTTGTCTGCCGGTCCTGTCACTGCAAATATAATATGATAGGGCTCTGCATTGGGCTGTTCGTAATTTTTTATATCAGTTTCTGCCTGAATATCCAGAATGGGATTGATCATATTAGGATCAGTGAAATCAAATATTCCGCGTGTAATCTCAAATTTTCTATCAAGATAAATGATGTACCCTTCGGTAATCTCAACGCGCCCTGTAAGATTTGGCTGAGCCAATGTGCCGATAACACCCACATCGGCTTTTAAGCGGATACGCGCAAGGTTGTTATCTATCCAGATATCCTTGCTGTCTGATATACGCACATTCAGTTTGGTCTGCATCATAAGCTGGGAGGATTTGCGTAATATCTTTGGCTTACTCATGGAATCGAGCATTTTTGATATCTGGACATCCTCAAGATATTTTGTTTTTCCCATCACCACACTCCCCTCGATAAGATAGCCGTTTTTTTGCTGACTGTAATCTAATGTGCAGCTTTTTACATTAAACTGATATTTTTTAGACTCCGTTAACGCAATATTCTCTGCTTCAAAGTGAAAAGCGATATCCTTGATTGTACCATTGCTGTACTCGACATATCCGGAACTCCTTATCGAACCTTGGTCGAACATGCATTGAAATTTTTGTAGAGTAACCTGCTCATCGGTAACGTATATATCGAGGGAGCATTTTGAGAGCGGAACATGAATATCAGTTGGAAGAATATCAATATTGTCAGCTTTTACCCATCCTCTAAACCTGGGAGTACTCATCGTTCCTTGTATGTTCACTGATGCATTAACAGAGCCCTGTGCATTCATGATGGCAGGAGTTAACGTTTCAATAAATGCAATATCAAAGTCATCAAGCGAGATGTGAATGTCCAAATCTTCCTGCTGAAAAGTGCCTTTCAAACATACTGCCTGCATCCCGTTGATTGACAGCGCAATATCCGGCGAGAAAGAACTCCAATCCGACTCAGAAATGCTACCGGTAAGAGAAAAGGTTTTACCTTCGTAAAGACCGGTGCATTCATTAATATTCATAATGCTATCAGAGAAGATCATAACTGCATCGAGATTTTCAATCGGTGATTTATGTTTATCTAATTGAAGAAAGCCGTTTTTTATTCTAAGCGAGCCATTGACAGAGGGTGCAGCAAGCGTACCGCTGACCTGTACTGTGGAAGTAAGAGTTCCTTTAACCTGTATTGCATCGAGGAACTCTCTGGCAAAATCCGACAACTGCACCTCAGAAAGTGTTATCTCACCCTGAAGCGTACTTTGCGGACTGACTGCAAGACCTCCTTTGCTTTCATCCAATTCAAGCTTTCCCCGAATGCGGATCTCATTTTTAAAGAGCTGAACAACTCCACTGCTAAGTATGATTTCTGATGGAGTGAGATTTCCCTGAAGCGAGATATTATCTATGAAAAGATCTTTATATGCCGGTTTATCTATGGTGAGAAATATTGAACCAGTGGGCTTTTCCGTTGTACCCTCAAAGGATACATTCCCGGACACACTTCCCTGAATTCCAGCCAATGAATCTGAAAAAGCGCCCAGCATTTCAAGAGAGAGTCCTTTCAAATTTGCTTTCAAAGAAATATCTTCTGCAATTGAGAAACTGCTCTCGATTGAACCTAAGTGATCTTTTATATGCTTATCATTCTTTTTGAAATCTATAGAAATATTTCCTGATCGTTCTGATAATGAGAAAGAACCCTTTGCTTCACATCGTACTTTTTCAGTATCTATATGCAGTGTATTCACTGAAATATCTGAATTTTTTGCAGTACATTCAAGCACAAAAGAAGGCACGAAAAAGTTCTGATATTTGACACTATCCGCATGCAATGAGACATTGCCGGAGAAATCTTCCAATGTGCCGGATATCGATCCTCTATATTGAGCTTGTCCGAGCACTTCTTCACTCATAAAAGCTGTTGTGAGTGGAGCAAGAGACTCAATCTTACCTGTGAAAGAACTGCTCTTTATAAGTAAAGAACTGTCAGCATACTGTATTTCTGCATACAAAGAATCAACAGGAAACTGCTTGTATGAAAGACCGCTTCCCTTAACTTTTGCATGAATCTCAGGATTGGACAACTCGCCTGTAAAATCTGCATCTGCATATAATTTTCCTTTTGCTTCCAATAGATTGAAAAGTCCGGCAAGATACTCGATATTGTTTATGTGGATCGCAGCAGAACCCTCTATTTTTGAATCGCGAAGAATGAATTGACTTTCAATAGATGACGCGCCCTGCACCACATGAAGTGCTGCATCTCCTGCCTTATAGGAGAAGGTGCAGTCAAGCGGATTAATATTTTTCTCTTTGAAAGTGATCTTTTCAAGCTGCACTTTTCCGGAAAATTGTGAAGATAGAATAGAACTTAATACACCGGATGAGCTTACAGTACCAGTCAAAGAACCTTTGTATGGAGAATCATTATCATACAGAAATTCCCATAATTGAGCAAAATCAATATTCGAAATATCAAGATCAACATGATAGGATTCAGTACTATCAAGCACTATCCAGCCCTGTGATGAGAAAGAACCATCGAAAATTTCAGTATATATTGTTTTAATATACAGAGAATCTTTATTAAAAAACACATCCACATTTCCATTCTGCAATGCAAGCTCACCAATCGTTAAAGTAGGATAGGTTAATTGGGCATGAAGATTTGGTTCAGATTTGGACAACCTGACTGTAAAATCTGCATCTGCATATAATTTTCCTTTTGCTTCCAATAGATTGAAAAGTCCGGCAAGATACTCAATCTCTTGAATATCAATCGTCGCTTTCCCAGAAAGTATTGAATCTTGTATTGCAACTTGTGCGCTTATCGAAGATGTACCTTGTGTGAGTGTGAATTCTCCCTGATCATTACAATAAGAAAAGCTTGTTTTCAGATCATTAATCTTCTTGTCTTTAAATTTAAAATTATCACTTTTTATACTTCCCTGAACTGTAGATTGTAATAGTGCTGACAATGATCCACTTGCACTTACTGCCCCATTGATACGACCTGCATATTGCGAATCTGTAAGGTAGAGAAATTCCCAAAACGAGGAGATATTTATTTGAGCAAATGATGTTTCAATATCATAGATACCGATACTATCAAGCGAAATAAAACCCTTCGCTTTGAGAGATCCCTTAAACAGTTCTGTTGAAAAATCATGGATCAGAAGTGTATCATTTTGCATCGAGACTTCTAACATGGTATTATTCAGTAAAATTTCTTCTGCCTGAATTGTGGGAATATGGACCTTTGCAACTATATTGGGTTGTGCTGGACTTCCGTCTAAACTTATTTCAGCAACCACACTTTGTATATGAGGTTTAAGCCTTGCGGGTAGTTGTTCTCCGAAGATGTTTAGATATTGCGAAGGATCGCCTTCAATTGTGAGATGTGCCTGAAATGTCGTGTCAGATTCAGTGAAATGAGCAGTTGCTTTTCCTGAGCAGCTTATACCTTTAGATGATAATGAGACATTGGATACTTCAAGAAATTCTTCTTCATATGAACCTTCCATCAGGAATTTATCTATATCATAAGTTTGCTCATCGTGAACTATCTCGCCGGTAAGGAATTGCATAAGAAAGTTATATTTGTTAATTGCTTCATCATTATGAATTGTCAACATGAATCCCTGTAGCTTTGTTTCTAATGGTATCGCCTGATCATCATAGGAAATCGAAGATTCTGTTATTTCTATGTTGCCAATAGCAATCTGCATTGGCTTTTTTGCCGGTTCTTTCTCAGAAGCAAACTCTGGTAAAAGAAAATTTCCTTCCTTATCTCGGATCAGATTGACATCAAGTCCTTGTATGAGAATATCTGAAATCGATAATTTATTTGATAAAAGACCAAAGATGTTATACTGTACTTTGATAGAAGCGATAGAAAGTGAGGACATCTCCGGCAACGAAGGATCATCAATACGTATATTACGGATTTCCAAATGGGAAAGAACATTCGTATGTAATTCCTCAACTGATACAGTCATATTCAACGTTCCGGAGAGGTTCTTCTCAATAAGATCTCTTATAAATCCCTCTTCGATAGAGGAGCCTGCTATCAAAAAGAGGAGCACAAGCATGCATACAAGACATGCAAGTGTTATGAGGATTATCCGCACAATCTTTTTGAAAATTTTTCTCATGAAACAGAAAAAAGTGTTAATCTTCCTTTTCAGGTTTGATTATGGGGAGCGAATCATTATCCTGCCGCTGATCTCCAAACCAGACAACCCGCTGTGGGAAGGCGATTTCAATACCTTGCAGCTCGAGTGTCTTCTTTATTCTCCAAAGCATGCTGGTCTTAAGCGACCACCATTCACTCACCGGTGCCCAGATCTTCACATTCACATTCACTGCATTATCTCCAAGTTTATTCACCCACACCAGCGGTTCGGGATTTTTCAGCGCAAATGGCTCATTATATATTAATTCCTTTATGATCGTAATAGCTTTATCCGCATCATCATTGTAGCGAATTCCCACATCATACTCAAACCTGCGGACGACGTTCGTGACATAGTTTGAGATGTTTGCAGTAAAAACTTTTTCATTGGGAATTCTGACCTGGTAGCCGTCAAATGTGCGAATGGTTGTTGAAATGATCTTTATATCTTCGACAATTCCAACAGTATCATTTAAGTTCACCGTATTTCCAATGCGGATCGGGCGTTCGATCATCAGAAAGACACCAGAAACTAAATTCCCAACAATGCTCTGGCTGGCAAAACCGATTATGATACCCACAATACCACCAGCAACTAAGAGTCCGGACAATTTCAGACCGAGAATAGCTAAAGCCCAGATGATTCCGATGATTAAAATAACATAGGATACAACTTTTACGAAAACTTCCATACTATCTTTAGATGCTTTGTTTTTCAAAGTACGGCGAATATATAAAGACAGTATCTTTGAAACGATAAATGATATAATAAAAATTGAAAGAGCTATGATAAGTTGAAGAAGTGTTACTTTTCCCCAGATGATTGTATCAAGCATTATATTCCTTCCATCATAACAAATTTTGTGGTAAGCATGGTTAATTTCCTGCTTTTATAGAGCTCCATGGCTTTCTTAAAACCCTTCTTTGAATGCGGCGTATAGCAGTCTGTCTCTGCAGATATTTCATTGATTACCTTCATTGTCGCAAACAACTGAACCAATCCAGCATTGTAATATAGTTTCATTCCAAAGGCATTAAGTACGAATTTTGATATAGTGTTCCATGTCGAATCTGTATTCTTTATTGTGAGATGAATTACCCCTTTATGAAGAGGATCAACATCTGGGATTTCCGAATAAATTGGCGTTTTATGATACCGGGTAACAACTCCGATACGAGGATCACCATACAGGCTATATTTGGCTGGAACCAGACTTATGTTATCAAACAATTCAAAATCCTGTTTCGTAAATATGAAAAACCCAATCTCAATGGGAAAAGTAGTATAAAAACTTACCTCCGCATGTGGGGCAATTGTGAGCTTTTTATCAAACTCCAACAAAAGGTAATTAGTAATATGTTTGGGGTGATTCAATGGTTCCACAGGATTAATAAGTATCCGCGATTTCTCAGACAAGATGATTTTTTCAAAAACCGGTTTATCAACAATCTTTCGTGAATAAACAAAGCCGTAATCTGATTCAATAACATCTATTGAGAGTTCTTTTTCCTTTATGGAAAACGGAACATCATACGTACCGTACATTATGTCTCCAATCGATCTCGTATTCAACTTTAGGGATTTTTAATTTCTCTTTATGCAATGTCAATATTTCTCTAACACGTGCATCGCTATTGTATTAATCAGGGACTCGGCACTTTGGTCGGAACCAGGGACTCAAGAAAAACAAGTTCTCCGTTTAGGATCTTAATCAGCGTCACACCTTTTTGCGGAATTCGTTGTCCGTTTACATAACTCAACATTCCGGTCACTCCTACAAAATCTCTTGTATCTGATAGAGTCCTCAGAAGCTCCTCAGATTCCATGTTTGATGCTCTCAGATATATATTTGCAACAAGCATAACCGCATCGTATCCAAGCGCTGCAAAGGAACTGCCTGGAAGTGTTCCGTATTTTTCCTTATATGCTGTGATATATCTTATAATTGGTTCTTGAGCAACCTCTTGATCATGTACCGGCGGAGAGGTGAAATAGATATTATCGGCATATTCTTCAACCATAAAATGTGTTGTATAATAGATATCCGTAACTTCTTTCCCTGTTGTTTCCATGAGTAAGGGAGTATCATAACTGTCTCCGCCAAAGATCGGCTGAGTGATACCTGCATCACGAAATTGTGCAATAATAGTACCCACATCATCAGGACCGGCAGATATGAAAAGCATTTCCGGCTGTGGATCGAGTGTTTTAGTCTCAGAGATAAATTCTGAATAATCTTTTGCTCCACCTTTGAAAAATGCTTCTTTTATGATCTTCCCGCCTAATTTTGAATATCGTTCTTTAAAATAGCTGGAAAGCAATTTTGTGAAATCCATGTCTTCATCGGTCAGCACATAGCATGAACTCAAACCAAGCCGTTCATATGCGTATTCTGCCAGAACTGTCGACTGCACATTGTCACCAAAGCATGAGAGGAACAAGTAAACGGGAACCTGCTCTGGTAATTTGGGAGATGTCGCACCGGAAGTAATAAAGATCACATCATTTTGTGCTGCGATCGGAGCAGAAGCCAGCACCATATCAGTATCGCTAAAGCCGATAATAACCGGAACCTTATCATCAAAAATGAGCTTATGGGTAGCTTTTTTTATCACTGAGGGATCAGATTTTCCATCATAAAGAATAAGTTTCAATTTTCTCCCGTAAATTCCGCCTTGTGCATTTATCAGTTCGACTGCAAGTTCGGCGCCTTTTGCAGAGGGTATATCAAGTGAGGATTGCGAACCTTCGAGATTGTATATTGCGCCGATTTTATACTCCTGCTGCGCTCTATCACAGGACGCAAAAAGTAGTAATGTTAATATAAAAATACAAATGCAGAATTTCTTCATGGTAATCTCCATATCACTAATGAAATGAAACTGGTTAATATGGTATTATACTGTCAATTAATATGAAAAGAGGATTGTGTCTGGTTTTGAATAACACTCTTTTTATCCAGCAACCATCTGCTCATTCTATTTATCTCCCTTATCCTACCTGCCTTATAACTTTCATACTCATAGTCGGAATAGAGAAATCGTCTTAGGATATTCATCGCTGACTTGGGCAGTTCATTCACTATCAAGCTTAAGAGATGAAAGGGATAATGAAATTTTACGAGATTGTGTTTCAATGACCGCAGATCGTTAATTTTCCCATACATATTATTTTTTAGGAAATTCAAATCTTCGGAAGAAAGATAGTGGGTACGAATATTAGCATGTGAGAGATCGTAAAAGCAAAAATCGTCGGGATTGGTCAACAATCCTTCAGCAATAATTTTCTCTCTTACTCCTGTTTTAAGAAATGGGGTCAGCAGCATAAAAAGAGGCACATCAATCCTGTTTTCTTTTGCAAAATCGAGATGATCCCACAAAATTTCCTGCGTGTCTTCAGGATTTCCAAGAATGAATCCTCCAACTACAATGAGCTTGTTTTTGCGAAGTAGATCTATTGCAGTGGAAGTCTGATCGAGCACACGCCTGTCTTTAGAAAGGAACTCTACATTTGATTTTTTGATATTCTCGATTCCAAGAAACACTATTTTGAATCCTGCCCGTGCCATTAGTTCGATAAGTTTTGGATCCCGTGCAACGCCTGCTACACTTGCTTGAATGGTATAATGTATATTTTGCAACCCATTTTTGAGGATCTGCTCACACAATTCTTCAAGATGGGTAGGATTCACAAAAATATTATCATCAATAAAAAAAATTGCCTTTGCTCCAATTTGCGAAGCTCGTTTAATATCTTCAATAACTCTCTCAACCGAATACTTGCGGAAGGTTCTTCCATACATCTGTGGCATACAGCAGAAATCACATTGCATAGTACATCCCCGTGATGCTTCAACCACATCAGCCCTTTTGCCGAAGATAGAGTAATGTTTTGTAATTCTTGATAGGCGATCAGGCAATTTTATCTCTTCAAGATCGAGAATGGGCTGCCTGGGATTATGCACAAAATGACCATTTACTTTGTATGATAGATTCGGTATTTCTGTGAAGTCATCGTTACAGGAAAGTGCTTTTATCAGCTTGTTAAACGCTACTTCTCCCTCACCTCGAATGAGAAAATCACTGTACAATCTATCCTTCGATTTTGAGATGAGCTCATAAGCCAGCGTGGGATGGTAACCGCCAAAAACAATGATAATTTCTTTTTTGAACTGTTTCACTATCTTCGCTATCTGTATTGCCGTTTCATATTGAAAGCTCATGCAGGTCATTCCCACTATATGAGGTTGAAATCGTTTAATTAAAGTACGAATATACTTCTTAAGATTGTGCTGCACCATCAGGAGGTCTGCAATTACTACTTTTCCCACATATGCTGCATCCAGATTCCCTGATAAAGATGAAAGCCCAAGCGAAGGAACACGCATTCCTTTATAAAATCCCACTGTGTAGTTGGGCATAGAGAGAAGCAAAATCTTCTTTTTCATATTGATCCAGTTCAGTTGAAAAATTATTTATATAACATTTTTTTGACAACTTTTTCATATTATTTTTTTTGGATTTTATTATGAAATCTAAACCAAAATTCGCAATTGATAAAATGCTTGGAAGAGTGGCAAAGTGGCTTCGTCTATTGGGGTATGATACCTTTTACAGAAATAAGATACGATCGATAACCCTTCTTAGCGTTGCTCAGAGTGAGGATCGTATTATTATCACAAAGGATCATTATTTCCTGAAACATCCCTTGCCAGTCCCTATTCTTTTCCTCACCACCAACACCCTTGAACAGCAGCTTCTCGAGATCAATAAGAAGTATCCTCTTCAAATGAAAAAGGCATTCTCCCGATGCCCCCTTTGTAATAATGCAACTACTCCTATAGAAAAGGAATATGTGAAGAGACTTGTGCCGGAGTATGTATTTTCTACACAGGAACACTTCTACCAATGCATACATTGCGGAAAAATATACTGGAATGGCACTCATCTTCAAAGAGCACTTGCATTCCTCGAAAAAATCGGGCTGTAAAAATGATATACAAGAAAAGGAGCTTTATAAAATTTGACACTGCAAAGTGGGGTCATAAATTGTGTAACAAATCAAAATGTAATAAACGGAGTTCATATAAATGAAAAAAGATATTCATCCAAAGTATCAAAAATGTGTGGTGAAATGCGCCTGCGGAAATACCTTTGAGACCAGAGATACTATACCGGAAATCCACGTGGAAATCTGCTCGGAATGCCATCCTTTTTATACAGGTAAAAAGAAATTAGTGGATAGCGCAGGACGTATCGAAAAATTCAGAAAAAAATACAGCAAATTCCAGACAAAAAAAGAAGAAAAAGAGCAATAGCATATTTCAAAGGGGAGTTTTACCCACCTTGAACCCATCAAAATTAAAGACTCAATAGGATACTTTTATCAAAAATTTTAGCTTATGAAAAATAAACCGGAAATAGCTGTAGGCGGTCAGGCAGTTATTGAGGGCGTCATGATGCGAGGTCCTCAATACATTGCTACTGCTCTGCGTAAAAAGGACGGACATATCGTCCTGAAAAAACAAGAGTTCATATCCAAAACAAAGACAAATAAATTTTTAGGTTTACCCATTATTCGTGGGTTTGTCTCACTCATCGAAATGCTCTCTATCGGCATCAAAACGCTTAACTTTTCTGCTGAAGAAGCAATCAAAGATGAGGAAGAGGACAAGCTAAATAAGAAGAAAAAGAATGCCTTCCTTGAAAAACTATACACGGTATTCTCCTACATTTTTGCCTTCGGACTCGCCTTTCTTCTTTTCGTATTCCTTCCCTATCGCATTGCCTACTGGATAAATATTGAGAAAACAAGCATCCTCTTCAATCTGATCGCCGGATGCATCAGAATAGTTTTCTTTGTAATGTATATTTATCTCATCAGTTTCCTCAAGGATGTTCGTCGATTATTCCAATATCACGGTGCAGAACATAAATCTGTATTTGCTTATGAGGGGAATCCAGATTTCACTCTTGAGGATACAAAAAAGTATAGAACCTTCCATCCCCGCTGCGGAACAAGCTTTATGCTGATCGTACTGGTCATAGCAATACTTGTATTCTCGATTTTTGACACGATCCTTGCACTTATTCTTGGTCATGCAATACCTCTTGGCATCAGAATACTTCTGCATTTTTTACTCCTACCCTTTGTTTCGGGAATTTCATATGAAATCCTGAGATATTCAGGCAAAAATATCAATCACTGGCTGGTTAGAACATTTTCTGCTCCAGGTCTGGCTTTGCAGAGAATTACTACTCAGGAACCGGACAATCAGCAGCTTGAGGTTGCGATCTGTGCATTGCACGCAGCACTTAATTTACCAATAACAGACCCAAATGTTGAAATTTTGAACGATGACGAATCTTCTGAATAAAGTAACCGAGCTCCAGCAGGAATATTCCAAACTGGAAAAAAAACTATCCGATCCTGAAATCATTACCCAGCTTGATAGATATAAGAAAATTTCTGCTCGCTACAAAGAGATTTCCGAAATATTACGGTGTGCAGAAGAGCTTCAAAAAAACATCGAAACTCTGGAAGAGAACAAAGAATCACTGAAGCATGAAGATGAAGAGGAGCTTGTTCTTCTCATAGAAGAAGAGAATGCAAATCTGGAAAGTAATGTTCAAAATTTTTCACACAGACTGAAAACTCTTCTTATCCCAAAAGATGAAAATGATGTGAAAAACGCTATAATGGAAATCCGGGCAGGTACTGGCGGAGAGGAAGCAGCTCTTTTTGCCGCCGACCTATACAGGATGTACACTCATTTTATCGAGAACAAAGGATGGAAGATCGACATCATGAATTCCAATCCCACAGGCATGGGTGGATTGAAAGAAATTTCCATTGAAGTTCAGGGCAAGAATGCTTACGGCACTTTAAAATTTGAAAGCGGAGTGCATCGAGTCCAGCGTGTACCTGAAACAGAATCCTCTGGAAGAATACACACTTCTGCTGCTTCTGTGGTTGTATTGCCCGAGGCGGAAGAAATTGATTTTGATATTGATGAAAATGATTTGAAGATCGATGTGTACCGCTCATCCGGTCCCGGTGGGCAAAGTGTAAATACGACAGATTCAGCAGTAAGGATCACCCATGTTCCCACCGGTACAGTTGTAACCTGCCAGGATGAGAAATCACAACTGAAAAATAAGAACAAAGCGATGAAAGTACTCCGTTCGCGGTTGCTTGATCTGGAGATACAGAAACAGCAGCAAAGCATTGCCAGACAGCGCAGATCAATGGTCGGAACAGGGGATAGAAGTGCTAAAATTCGCACCTATAATTACCCTCAATCACGCATTACTGATCATAGGATCAACTACACTTCACATAATTTAGAATCATTTATGGATGGAAATATTGACGAACTCATCGACGATCTGCATATTGCCATGCAGGAAGAGATGTTAAGCAATGAATAACATCTTTTTTGGATAAAACATAAATGATCAGCATTGTTATTGTCGCAATATTTTTTATCGGATCTGCCTTTTTTTCCGGCATTGAGATCGGTCTTATATCCATTGATAAACACCGGTTGAAACACGAAGCCGCAAAGCATAAGAGTAAAAAACAGCTTTATGATTTTGTTACAAATCCTGATAAAGTCCTCGGAACAACACTTATTGGGACAAACATTGCCCTCATAATCGTTTCCTCGGTCTTTACTGCTTTTATTATAAAAAGGGAAATAATGTCCGAAACCTTGGCGACACTGCTTCTTGCGGGTATACTTCTTATTTTCGCTGAGATCATTCCAAAAATAATTATAAGGAATTCCTGCAATACATCAATTCCCAAAATGTTCTTCCTAATTCGCTTCTTCGCATTTTTATTTCATCCTCTTATCTGGGTGCTTAGCAAGATCAACAACTCGTTCTTCAAACTTTTCAGAATCGACAAAAATAGCAGTACTCACCTTTTTACAAAGGATGATCTTTCCTATCTTCTTGGAGAAGCTGAGAAGGATGGTCATGTAAAAAAGGATGAGCATGATCTTATTGAGGAAGTGTTGGATTTTCGTGATCTGACTGTGAAAAATATTATGATCCCGCGCACCAATATTGTCGGCGTGAAATCAGACACTCCTATCAAGGATGTGATCAGTTTGATGAAGGAAGTAGGATTTACCCGTTTTCCCGTTTATTCAGTGGATATCGATCATATTGACGGTATGCTTATTATTCATGATCTTCTGGAAGTAGAAGACCTTTCATTGCCTGCAGAAAAATTCATGAGAGATGCTTATTTTGTACCCGAGATCATGAAAGCGACGACTCTACTCAAAAAAATGCAGAAAAATAAAACCCCTATCGTGGTTGTCGTGGATGAGTACGGCGGCACTGCCGGTATTATTTCTGTGGAAGATCTTCTCGAAGAACTTGTCGGTGAGATCGAAGACGAATATGATGCACAGGAAAATGATATCAGCAAAGTTGATGACACGACTTTTCTTGTGAACGGCGAGGTCGAGATCGAGCGTTTGATCGAAGATTATCATATCGATCTTGAAGAAGGTGATTATGAGACCCTCGCAGGGATGCTTATTGAAAAATTTGAACGCATTCCCCGTTATAATGAAAAACTACTTATCAAGAATTATGAGTTTACAATAAAGCAGGTTACTGCAAAAAAGATTGAGAAAGTAATGATAAAAATCCTTCCTCTACAGGAAGAATCCGACTAACTTTCTTCTCCTCCTGAACAATCTTCAGAAACTTCTTTCTTCTTTTTGAAATTCAAACCATACTTCTTTTTTAACTTATCGAAAAGTTCATTCAGTCGCTTGTTATCGATCAATCCCAACCCTGCTAAGATCAAGAGGATTCCCTGCAAAAAGGGAGTAAATAATCCTATGATACCGAGACCAAGAAGTGTATAGCCGGCAATCTTCTTAAACGGGGTTTTGGCTTTCACACTCAAACCGCTGTAACCTTTTTCACTTCAGGAATTTTATCTTTGAGCTGCTTTTCAATGCTGTACTTTAGCGTCATCTGCGAAAAAGGACATCCCCTGCACGAACCTTGAAGTTCGACCTTGACCTCTCCATCCTCAGAAACATCTATTAATTTTACATCGCCGCCATCGCCCTTCAGCGTGGGACGAATTTTCTCTAATTCCTTTGATACCTTTTCTTTCAATTCCATATTATCCTCAGATGTTTATTTTTTATTATAACATAAACGATTAATGCAAATGTCAATACTATTATTTTCTCGGGTCAGTGATCACACCTTTGAGAGCAGACGCAGCAACTGTTTCCGGAGATGCAAGATAGATCTCCGCAGTCTTATTGCCCATTCTGCCTTTGAAGTTGCGGTTCGCAGTTGAGATGGTTACTTCATTATCTGCCATCACACCTTGATGAGCGCCAAGACACGGACCGCATCCGGAAGGAAGTATCACTGCACCTGCTCTGTTAAGAATGCTCAAAGTGCCGTCATCTGTTGCTTCTTGATACACTTCTCTCGATGCAGGAAGCACTATCAAACGGGTGGAAGGATGTACTGTTCTTCCATTAAGTATCGCCGCAGCAGCATGAAGGTCTTCCAACCTGCCGTTCGTGCACGTGCCAATGAAACATTGGTCAACCTTAATCCCTTCTGCTTCAGCAATATCCTTCACATTATCGACAGTATGTGGGAATGCAATTTTGGGAGTGATATCATTCAAATTATAGGAATACTCCTTTTCATACACTGCGTCATCATCTGCCCACACTGCATGATACTCTTCAACATTATGCTGTTTCAGCCATTTCTCTGTGAACTCATCAACAGGGAATACGCCATTCTTTGCACCCATTTCCACAGCCATATTTGCAATGGTCATCCTATCTGAAATATCCAGATTTTTGATACCTGAGCCATGATATTCAACTGATTTATAATTTGCTCCATCAGCGCCGAGATCGCCGATTATTTTCAGTATCAGATCCTTTGCCGAAACCCGCTGCGAAAAGCGTCCTTCGAGACTTATCTTATAGGATTGCGGGATCTTGAACCATGTTTCTCCCGTGATCCAGATACCTGCAGCTTCAGTTCTGTCAATACCTGTTGAAAAAGCACCAAATGCACCATAAGTGCAGGTATGGCTGTCACTCCCGACAATTACACTTCCCGGTTTTGCAAGTCCGACTTCAGGGAGAACTTGATGGCAAATACCCCTGCCAATATCATAGAAATGTTTGATATGCTGGGCTTTTACGAACTCACGTATTTCTTTATGATTATTCGCAGTTTTTGCACTGGCAGCGGGGATAACGTGGTCGAGCACGATCACTATGCGGTCGGGATATTTTACTTTAATGCCTTCTTTTACCTGACTAAGCTTTTTGATGATCGCTGCAGAATTGTCATGGGTAAGTATGTAATCCGGCTCTACAAAAACGATCTCGCCTTCGTGTACTAGTTTCCCTGTTTTCTGCTCAAAAATCTTCTGAATAAAGGTCTTACCCATTGATACTCCTACAAATAAATACTTTCTTTACCACACGTCTTCACTCCGTTACGCCGTTGCAGGCGAAAAGCACGAAATTCACGAAAAAACTGTTGGAGATTCAATTTTTCTTTTTTTCTTAACTTCATAACACAATCCTTTCAATCCCTACTTCTGGAAATGATGAAAAGTTCAACAGCAAACCCAGCTTTAAATTAGTTGCTCTAAGATAATCCAAGATCTGAGCTCTATGTACATCAAGAATCTGGCTAACTGTTTTTATTTTAATAATCTTACATTCAAGTAATAAGTGCAACACACATTATTTATTTGAATACTCATAAAATACTTCATACGGTGTTTTGTATTTTAATAATTTTCTTGGTCTATCATTCAATTTATTTTCAACGATTTGT
>Ga0268281_1001006_pt1 | contig 17585 bp, 17 predicted proteins | sample saktaG_10_FD_190134 | JGI IMG/M metagenome (GOLD analysis project Ga0268281, IMG submission 190134) | Saline water microbial communities from Sakinaw Lake, British Columbia, Canada - sak_2011_5_24_50m | ecosystem: Environmental > Aquatic > Non-marine Saline and Alkaline > Saline ... | reverse complement strand
AATGTACCGCGCTTTCACTTCCAAGTGCTTGGCTCTCTTGGCCATGGACCGCCGACCTCCTTCTGTGCTGTTGATCGCGGCCCATGATACCACAAGTGTGTGTTCGTGTCACTTTTACCTTAATGCCTTTTTTCAGTGGAGTCAAATATGCTATTTGCCGGATTAGGTTTCTACGTCGTTTATCTCATCATCGGGTTGTTGGTGGCTATCAGCGTCCACGAGTGCAGTCATGCCTGGGTGGCCAACGAGCTCGGCGATCCCACGGCTAAAAACGCGGGGCGGCTATCCCTGAACCCCTTCGCCCACCTCCACCCCTTGGGCACGCTCTCCCTCCTGCTCCTGGGCCTGGGTTGGGGGAAGCCAGTGCCTGTAGACGCTTCCAGGCTCCGTCCTGGGGCCAAAGTAGGAATGGCTTTGGTGGCCCTGGGAGGCCCTGTTGCTAACTTCGTGACCGCAGCTCTCCTGGCCATTCCTCTCAGGTTGCGCCTCATCCCCTTCATGCCACGGAGTATTGGAGGATTTATCGTTTCCTACGGCGAACTGGTCTCCTGGGTAGTTTGGCTGAACATCGCTATGGCTATCTTCAACCTGATACCCCTTACGCCGCTGGACGGTTCGAGGCTCTTGTCTGTGCTTTTGCCCGCTCGCTGGTTCAACATCCTCGCTCGCTATGAGCTCTATGGCCTGATCTTGATACTGCTCCTGATCGTTCTGGAAAGATTCGCCCAAACGGGCATTCTGACGAGGATACTTTTCCCTCCCATTGAATTCGTGTGGTGGAGATTTACCAACCTGACTCCACCTTTTCCTTGGTGATATTTCTGAAACGCGGGGCAGACCGCCGCTTGTCCTGTCAAAGACTGGTGAGGCGTCAATGAATTCGAAGGATCTACTTCGGGAACAACCAAAGAATATCTATGCTCGCCCGGCCAGGTTTGGGGACATCTGTGTATTGCTTGAGCCCACCCAAGAAGAGGAAATCAACCGTCTGCGTCAACGCCAGATGTCTCTGCAATCACTTTTTGGAGGAATTCCAATTGAGGATGTTCATCTGACGTGCCAGAGATTTGCGTGCCAAGATAACAACCTGATGCAAGGCTTCGTTCAGAACCTGACTCGCGCCTTAGCGATTTTTGAGCTCTTCCCTTTCACCGCTCTATCGCTTAAGACACTTTACAGCCCGCTCAGGCAGACAAATATCCTCAAGTGGTCTGTTCCAGTCACAGAGAACTTACAGCGCTTTGTTGCCATTGTTGAGCAAACGCTCTTGGCGACGGGTATTCCCCCGTTGTATCCGCCTGGGTTTGTATCATCGCTGGTTGCAGCTCTGAGGGGAGTGCCTGAGCTAAGCCCTGACGAGCTCTCGAACTACGACGAATTTCCTCACCATCTATTTACTGCTGGCAAGGTCGCTCTATCCAGAATCAGCGGCCTGAACGAATTCGAGATATTGGCGACCTTTCAACTGCCAGCACTCGTCCAGCCCATCCCCCGAACGGATATTGTTGATGAGGAGTGGTAAGCGATGCTCATCGGCATTGACGCCAGCCGAAGCGTGGCGGAGAAGCGAACGGGCACAGAGAACTACTCTCGCAACCTGATCCGCCACCTCCTGGCCCTACAGAGTGATCACCGCTATCGCCTCTATTTCAATCGCCCCCCCACCTACAACCTGCAACCTGTAACCTGCAACCTGAGAATCATGCCCTTCCCTCGCCTGTGGACCCACTTGCGCCTCTCCTGGGAGATGGCCCACCGCCCTCCAGACCTGCTCTTCGTCCCCGCCCACGTCCTGCCCATCGTTCACCCTCGTCGCAGCGTGGTCACCATCCACGACCTGGGCTATCTGTATTATCCACAGGCGCACCGCCTCCTGGATCGGCTCTACCTGGATCTCTCCACTCGCTACAACGCCCGCGCCGCCACTCACCTCATTGCCGACTCGTCGGCCACCGAGCGTGATCTCATCGAGCGCTACGGCACCAATCCCGACAAGATCACCGTCATTTATCCCGGTTACGATAACACGGTCTTCCAGCCAACAAGGGATAAAGAAGTCATCAAGGCCGTCAAAGCCAGACACGGCATCGCCGGCGATTACATCCTCTTCGTAGGAACCTTACAACCCCGCAAGAATCTAGCCCGCCTGATCGAAGCTTTCTCCAATCTCCAATATCCAATATCCAATATCCAATTACTAATCTCAGGGAAGAAAGGCTGGCTCTACGAGGAGATTTTCCGGCGAGTCGAAGAGCTTGGCCTGGAGGAGAGGGTGGTTTTCACAGATTATGTGCCTGAGGGGGACCTCCCAGCTCTCCTATCCGGCGCGCGCCTGTTCGTTTTTCCCTCCCTCTACGAGGGCTTTGGGATGCCGGTGTTAGAGGCTATGGCCTGCGGAACCCCTGTCGTCTGCTCAAACACCTCCTCGCTTCCTGAGGTGGTGGGAGACGCGGCCCTCCTGGTTGATCCATTGGACGTGGGAGAGCTGGCGGCGGCCCTGGCGCGCGTGCTCGACGATGCGGAGCTGCGAACCGAGTTAATACAGCGCGGCTTCGAGCAGGCGAAGGGACTCTCGTGGGAGAAGTGCGCCCGCGAGACACTTGACGTGCTGGAGAGTGTTTAGATGGTGGGATCGTCGGACCAAGGACTACCTGACCACCTGACCAAGGACTACCTGACCATTTTGGTTGTCAAGCTGTCCGATATCGGCGACGTCCTCACCGCTACCCCCGCGCTGCGGGCCTTGCGGGAGAGCTTCCCCGCCGCCCGCCTTGAGGCCCTCGTTCCCCCCAACTCCGCGCCTGTCCTGGCCGAATCGCCCCTGGTGGACGACGTCATCGTCTTCGATAAATTCCAGTACGACCGGCCCTTAGATGCCTTTAGACCGCCCTCACTAGCTGCTCTTGTTCGCTTCGCCCGCGATCTCCGACGCCAACGCTACGACTGCCTGGTCATCCTACACCACCTCACCACTCGTTGGGGAACGCTGAAGTACGCCGCCCTGGCCATGACCAGCGGAGCCAAAGTCCGGGTCGGGCTGGACAACGGCCGGGGTTGGTTTCTCACCCATCGGGCGCGCGATGGCGGCTTCGGTGCCAGGCACGAGGTGGAGTATTGGCTGGACGTGGTGGGAACCATCGGGGCGGTGACGGAGGACACCTCGCTGCAGATGACCATCGGAGCGGAGGATGAGGCTTTTGCCAATGAGCAAATCCCTCCTCCTCTCTCCCCCTCCTATCAAGGGGGGGGTGGGGGGGGGTGTCCGCTGGTTGCGATTCATCCAGGCTCCGGGGGCTATAGCCTGGCCCGCAGGTGGTCGGCGGAGGGATTCGCCCGCGTGGCCGACGCGCTGGCCGAACACCACGACGCGCGCATCGTCCTGGTGGGCACTCCGGCCGACGGCGTCTCCCAGGTCGCCTCGCTGATGCGCTCGGAGGCCATGAACCTGGAGGGGAAGACGACCTTGGGGCAATTGGCCACCATCCTCAGGAGATGCGACCTCTTCATCGGCGCCGACTCCGGCGTGATGCACCTGGCAGCAGCGGTAGGCACGCCGCTGGTGGCCATCTTCGGGCCCTCCAATCACCGCGCCTGGGGGCCGTGGCTGCCTGGCGACGAGGAACGAGGAACGAGGAACAAGGGACGAGGTAGGGCTGTGGTAGTGCGGGCAGGCTTGCCTTGTAGTCCCTGTTCGTACGTGGGCTTATCGGTGGGCAGGCGGGAAGGGTGTGAGGCTCGAACGTGCATGAGGATGGTGGCGCCGGAGATGGTGCTGGCCGCAGCGGAGAGTCTCCTGCAAGGAAGAACCGGCTTCCAATATCCAATATCCAACATCCAATATCCAACATCTACCATCCTCGGCGTGCGGACAGACAACGTCAATTACGACCAGGCGCTCTCCATCATCGAAGGCTTTATCAAGAGCGGCAATCCTCACCAGGTGGTGACCGTCAACCCTGAGTTCATCGTTGTCGCTCAGTCTGACGGTGATTTCCGCAACATTCTCAACGCCTCTTCTCTGGCCCTGCCCGACGGAGTCGGCCTCCTCTGGGCGGCACGCTTCCTCGGCCATCCTCTCCAGGAGCGGGTGACGGGAACAGACACGGTGCAGCGCATAGCAGGTTTAGCCGCACAAAGGGGCTACAGCCTGTTTCTGTTGGGCGCCGCCCCTGGCGTGGCTGTAGAAACTGCGGCCCGTCTCTGCGAGACGTATCCGGGGTTGAGAATTGTCGGCACCCACGCCGGTTCGCCAGTCCTGGAGGAAGAGGACGAGATCGTTCGCCTGATCCAGAGGGCGAAGCCGGATGTCCTCTTTGTGGCCTATGGTGCTCCAGCCCAGGACAAGTGGATCGCCCACAACCTGGAGCGGCTGGGGGTGCCGGTGGCCATGGGTGTGGGTGGAGCTTTCGATTTCGTCTCTGGCCGGGCAAAACGGGCTCCCCGCTGGCTGCAACGCCTGGGCCTGGAGTGGCTGCACCGGCTTCTCCACGAGCCGTGGAGGTGGCGCAGAATGTTGGCCCTGCCGAAATTCGTGCGGCTGGTGGTGTGGGAGCGTTTGACAAAAGATTGAAAGTGTGCTATTCTACTTCTTAGAAATTCCTACTTTTGGAGGCAATGATGGCCGAGAGAGAATTGACTGGGGTTGTAAAACCATTGGCTAAAGGACAGATCACTATCCCCGTGGAATTCCGGCGACGGCTGAACATCGGCACGGACACCTTTCTTCAGCTTACCCTCAAGGGAGAGAAGATCGAGATCGTCCCTCTGCGCCTGGTGCCCAAAGGAGAGCCCCTGCTGCGGGAATACACAGATGAGGAGATCCAGCTCTTTCTGGAGGAAGACAAGTTGGATCCGGAGACCTTGGCAAAGGTTCGCTTTCTCTTAGAATAAGGGGGCAAGGCTTGAGTAAGGCGAAGCTTTTCATTGACGCCTGCGTTTTTATCGCCGCATCAGGCTCACCCCAGGGCGGCTCTTCTTCTGTGCTAGAACTTTGTAAGCGAGACCGTTTCCGTGCCATTTGCACGAGGCTCGTTCTCTTGGAGGCGGAGAGGAATATCCATCGCAAGCTGGGGGCGGAAGCCCTGCTGCGGTTCTATCAAGGTCTCGCCGAGCTTGATCCGACCCTCGAAGCGCTTCCCCCGCCCGAGGAACTCGCAGCCTGCGAGGCCATCGTCGGCGAGAAGGACGCTCACGTCTTAGCGGCGGCCTTGAAGAGCGGAGCTGCTTTCCTCCTCACGCTGGATCGGAGGCATTTCATGACCGAAAAGGTGCGGAATGCCTATCTGGATCTGGATGTGATGACGCCGGGCGACTTCTTGAGAAAGCTACTAGAGGAGTAATACGAAGCCTTGATGTGTTTTGGCCCTCGGCGACAAATGGCCACAGAGGCAAGGTTGAATCTACTGAAAGAAGCTCTCGCAAATTTGCTTGTCAGGTCGAAACGTGATATAATCCAAAGCGAAGGATGTAATGAGCTCGTAGAGAGGGGGGATGGCTTTGACCGTTACTTTTGAAAAACTCACTGCAGACGCCAAACTGGTTCAACTATCTCATCCTCCTCTGCTGTCCGAAAAGAAGGTGAAAGAGATCTGGCAAGCGCTAGAAGGGCGGCATAGGTTAGAATTCCTCCTGGATCTATGGCGAGCTAGTTTGGTAGCCACTGAGTCAGGTGACTTCAGCCCCCTGGCCAAACTTCTTGCAGATTGGGAGGCGACAGCGGAGATTCTGGCTGACAGTGATCTAGTTCAAGCAATTAAGGAGGAAAGGGAACCCTTCGAGGAAGAGAAGGGACGGTCATGGGAAGAGATACGCCAAGAACTCCATATCGCGTAAGGCGTGTCCGTCCCAAAGCGGAGCGCTACATCAAATCCCTAAGCCCCAAGATGCAGCGTCGGATTGATCGGGTGATGCAGAAGATATGCGATAACCCTTTTCGCAACCGGCATCCATTTCACATCCGACAGTTGCGTGGAGAATTGGAAGGACTATTCGAATATCGGGGCATCCATTCCATACGAATCATCTACGAGGTCTTCACAGAGGAGCGAGAGATAGAGATCCTGAAAGTGGTTCCACACTTATGAGCGACGCTGGCCCAATGAGATGACAGCTTTTAGCGCCGGGGGGAGAGACGCCATCCGTTTGGCCTCTGGCGCTTTTTGTTGTGATACGCGCGGATTACGAAGCAAATAGAGAACTGAAGGTTGGAGTCATGGCGGACAAAGCTAAGCTTTTGCAATCACTGCCCAAACTGGCGGGCAGGCGCGTTCTGATCGTCGGCGACATCTTCCTCGACGAGTACATCACAGGGCAGGCCATGCGGCTCTCGCGAGAGGCGCCCATTCCGGTGCTGGAGTTCGCGGGGAGGCGCTACGTGCCCGGCGGGGCGGCTAACCCCTCCAATAATATCGTCGCCCTGGGCGGGATCGCCTACCAGGTGGGCGTCATCGGGGACGACGAAGCGGGGCAGACGCTCTTGGCCAAGCTCAGGGAGGCAAGCATTGATACAGCAGCGGTGGTGACCGATCCCTCTCGCCCCACCACTACCAAGACCCGCATCGTGGCTCAGGGAAGTCTGCGCTTCCCCCAACAGTTGGCCCGCATTGACTACCTGGACCGCCGCCCCGTGGCCGGGGAGGTGGAGAAAGCCATCGTGGCCCACCTTGAAGCCCTCGTCCCCCAGGTTGACGCGGTGCTCATCTCCGACTACAGGACAGGGGTGGCCAGCAAAGCGGTCGTCGCGGCCTCACTGAAATCGGCCCGCCAGCACGGGAAACTGGCTACCGTGGACTCCCAGGGCAATCTCCATAAGTTCTCTGGTTTCGACCTGGTGAAATGCAACCAGCGCGAGGCGGAGGCGGTGCTGGGGCGGACCCTCTCCAGCGAGGACGATTTTCGAGAGGCCCAAGAGCAACTGCTGGCCGAGCTTGAGGTCCAGGCTATCCTCATCACCCGCGGACCTGACGGGATTTCGCTTCTGGGCCATGACCAACCCTACGCCCACCTCCCCCCCGCCAACGTCAGCGAGGTGTTCGACGTTACGGGGGCAGGGGACACCGTCATCGCCGTGGCCACCCTGGCCCTGGCCGCTGGCCTCGACATCCTATCGGCGGCACACCTGGCTAACTACGCCGCTGGCCTGGTGGTGCGCAAATTGGGCAACGCCACCGCCGCCCCGGAGGAGCTGGCCTGGGCCATCGAGAATTGGTGAACGGAGAAAGCATTGGGTGTAGTAGTTTCCCTCGAAGAAGCGTTGACAATACGGGAGAAGTTGAGGGCCGAGAGCAAGACCGTCGTCCTCACCAACGGCCACTTCGACATCTTGCACGTGGGCCACGTTGACTGTTTGCAGAGGGCGAAGGCGCTGGGCGATGTGCTGATCGTGGGCCTGAACAGCGACGCCTCGACGCGGCTCCTCAAGGGCGAGAAGCGCCCCATCGTGCCCCAGGAGGAGCGGGCGCAACTGTTGGCGGCCTTGCAATGCGTGGACTACGTGATCATCTTCGAGGAGACAACGGCGGAGAGACTGCTGGCCGCGTTGAAGCCTGAGACCTACGCCAAAGGCGGGGACTGGGCCGTCGAAGACCTGCCCGAGACGAAGGCTATCGCCGAATATGGCGTCCGGATAGAGATCCTGCCCCAGGTGCCCAGCCGCTCGACGACGGATATTATCGCGACTATCCTAGCTCGTTATAGAGGAGACGAATGACGACGTCGAGCCAGTCAGCGGAGGTCCCCCCGTCCGGCGAGGGCATCGCCAAAGCAGCAGGCATCCTATCTCTAGGCAACGTGGCCAGCCGAGTGCTGGGCCTGGTGCGGCAGACCGTCATAGCCGACCTCTTCGGGGCCAGTCCCTACTTCAGCGCTTTCGTGGCGGCTGCCAGAGTGCCCACCATGATCTACGATCTCCTCATTGGTGGTCTGCTCAGCGCCGCCCTGGTGCCGGTCTTCAGCGACTACGCCTCGCCAGAGAAACGCCAGGAACTCTGGCACATCTTCAGCATCGTCCTCAGCCTAGCCGTTGTTATACTTAGCCTTATCGTCATCCTTCTGGAGCTTCTCGCCCCCCTGGTGGCCTGGCTGTTGGTTGGTGGCTTCGACACCCAGTTACGAGCGGTGACCGCCAAGATGATCCGTATCATCCTGCCGGCTGTGCTCTTCTTCGGTCTCTCTGGCATGGTCACCGGGTTGCTCTACTCCCTGAAGCGCTTCACCTACCCGGCTTTCGGCGCTGCTATCTATAATGCCGGGCTCATCACGGCCGCCTTGCTATTAGCCGATAAAGTCAACATCTACAGCCTGACGCTGGGCATCCTGCTGGGAGCCATCCTGCAACTGGCCATCCAATTGCCGGATTTGCGCGATGTCCGGTTCGCCTTCTCCCTCGGCCTCTCCCACCCGGCTTTGCGCCGCATCGCTGGCCTCTACCTACCGATAGTACTGGGCCTGGTGATCAGCCAGATAGGCATCTTGATTGACAGTAACCTGGCTTCGCGCACCGGGGAGGAGAGCATCGCCTGGATGGATTATGCCACCCGACTGATCCAGTTTCCCATAGGTATGGTGTCAGCGGCCGTCTCCCTGGCCATCCTGCCCACTCTGTCACAATACGCCTCAACAGCACCCAGTAACCAATACCCAATATCCAATATCCAGCCTCCAGCCTCCAACCTCCAACCTCCAACCTCTGACTTCCAGCGCACTCTTGCCCTGGGCCTAAAAATGGTGTTGATGGCCATCATCCCAGCAACCATTGGCCTTTTCGTTCTGGCTGCCCCCATCGTGGCTCTCCTCTTTCAACATGGCAACTTCGACGCCCATGACACCGTTCAAACTGCCCTGGCCCTCCGCTACTATCTGCTGGGCCTGACCTTCGCCGCCATTGATCTGCCTCTGGTCTTCGCTTTCTATGCCCGAAAGGATACTTTGACTCCGGCCCTGGTGGGAGTGCTGGGGGTCGTGGTCTATTTGATCGTAGCTTTGTCTCTGATCCGCCCCCTGGGCATGATCGGGCTGGTCCTGGCCAACTCCGCCCAGCTCACCATTCACGCCCTGACCATGCTGGTGCTCATCCAGCGACGCCTGGGAGGACTGGGCAGGCAGGGGATCATGCTACTCGCTTTCAAAACGCTTCTTGCTTCGCTGGTGATGGGAGGAGTGACGTACCTTGCCCTCAGCGGACTGCAAAGTGCGCTGGATGCTAACACCCTGGTGGGCAAGCTCGTCGTCGTCGGCGGGGCAGGCGGTGTGGGGTTGGTCACATACCTGGGGATGATCGCCCTCCTGCGAGTGGAAGAGGCGAGGCTGGTTGGGGGTATGATCTGGCGAAAAGCGCGGCCTTCCAGTTGACCGTTGAAATTTGTTGTTCAGGTCAAAGCGTAGTATAATAAGCTATAGTGATAATAAATCCCATTTGGAGGTAAGAACATGGCGAAGAAATCGCGTCACGACAAGAAACGTGCGCAGAAAAAGAAGAGAAGCATACCGACGGGCAGAGCGGGGCAGCTAGCGCCGGCGTCAAGCCCAACTGTGGCAAAGGAAACGGCGGCACTGGCGGAAGAGAAAGTGGCGAGGCTAACCAAAGAAAAGACGGCAAAGCTAGCCGAAGAATATCGCTACGTGTACTCCGACTTGAAACGCATCGCCATCCTGGCCGCGACAATGTTGGCTGCGCTGATCATTCTGTCCTTTGTGATCAGGTAAGAACACGGATGGGCGGGATTAGCGGATTTCTCCTCAGCCCAGGTCATTTGATCCGTAAATCCTGCCGATTTATTGTTCTTGCGCAGGTTCTGACGAAACACGAAAAGGGGCAAGCAAGATTCGAGCTGCTTGCCCCTTGTTGTTTGAGGTTTAGAACGTAGATGGGTGGGATTTGCGGATTTCTCCTCAGTTCAAGTCATCTGATCCGTAAATCCTGCCAATCCGCTGTTCTCCAGTTGAGAAAGGGCGGCCAGCAAGCGCTGGCAAGCCACTTCGATGCCCCAGTGGATGGGCACGAGCAGCCAGAGGTTGCGGACGAAGAGGAAGATGATGGCCATGACGAAGGCCATGCTCCATCTCGTGAGGGTGTTCGCTGACCGCCACGGCAAACTCAAATCTCTACGCCAGGCTGGGTTGATTGACCACTCCAGGGTGACGAGCAGGAAGCCCAGGAAGACGCCTGCATACTGATTGTCGAGGAAGAGGATGACAGCGCTGCGGTAGAAGGCCCAGTGAGTTTCCAGGTAGATGACATCCCGCAGGAGAATCCACCCATTGGTGGGATCATCCCCCAGGCTTTCCCCCCATCGCTGCCTCGCCGAGAGGGAAAAGGCAGCGATAGCACGAGCATACCACCACCAGATCAAGACCAGGAGCAAAAAGGTACCTCCGCCCAGCGCCGCCCCCAGGCCAATCCCCTTGACCCAGTCCAGGTACGTCAAGCCCATGAGTCGAGGCAGGATGACTCCGCGCAGCAAAGCAGCGTAAGGAATGCCGACGTAGTACAGAAATCTGACGGCTTCCATAAGCCAGCGACGATAGGGCCATCCCTTGATAGTCCCAGCCCAGCGGCCGAGTCGGCCGGGCCTCGGCCGGCGATAGTGCCAGGCGAGGTCAACTGCCAGGGCATAGAGGCCAATGGAGAAGATTACCCACAAGGCCGATTCCACTTTGTAGTCTATCAAATTAGGCAAAGATTGCAGCGGATCCATGTGCCAGGGCCTTACCTGCCGGTCAACAGAAAAAGCGTAAGCGCGAATGAGTCCTGGGTTATCCATCGAGAGGCCAGCGAGCCCTTCGACCAGGCTCAGGACAAGCGCCGGTCGAGTGCGCAGCGTATCGAGACCAGCAAGCGGGTCTGGAGACACAACCCGCCTGGCTTCACTTCGATAAACTCAGTACAGGCGATACGTCGCTCCGCTCCTACCCTTCGACAGGCTCAGGACGACGCTCAGCCGGCGCTGGTCTCTTGCTTGACCCAACGGTTATTCGGCTAACGAAAAAGCCGCGGGAACGCTTCGACGATGGGGACATCCTCGGTGCAACCGCGACCAATAGAGAATGGGCGAGAAGGGACTTGAACCCCTGACCTCACGGATGTGAACCGTGCGCTCTGACCAACTGAGCTACTCGCCCGTTACGCCGCTATTATACCATCCAATTTTGAAACGCGCAAATCAGCTACTTGGGCATTGCCTTCAACTGCTCATACGCCAGGTGTACCTTAGTTTCAGGATAGCTGGGAAAGGTGATAGCCCACCAGTATTGCTCGGCCTCCTCGGTCCAATCGGGGTCGGCGACGTAGATCAAGCTCATCAGTCCGATCCAGGGAGACCAGTTCTCTCTGGCGTACTGATAGGCTCGCACAAAATAGTCGGCCTTCTCCTCATTGGACACGGAATGCCAGTGGTAGGGGGAATCGGGCCGGGGATCGCTGGTCCAGCCAAATTCCAGAATGGCCACCTGCTTGTCGGCGTCTCCATTTTCTACCATCACCTGGCGCAGGTCCTCCACGTGGCGGAAGCAATAGACGCGCTTCCGCTCCGTAGGGCTGGGATCGCCGGGATTGCCCCACACCGGATGCTCAGCTACCACCCCTGGATCTATCTCAGGGGGCGCTTTGTAGCCCGCACCATGAGCTCCCAGGACGTCGAAGTAGGGCTTGGCTCCGGCGGCGTACATTCCCCTGAGAAATTCAACGTCGGGGACGGCCACGTGATCCCACCGGCTAGTTGGGGTCAGTCCCGCCGAGATGACCATGGCGTTGGGATCGGCTTCTTTGATACGCTGATAGCCGATTTTCAGCAGGGCGGTGTACTCTGCCGGGTTGGGCGGCCTCTCCCCCCACTCGCGGGATAGGTTGGGCTCGTTCCATATCTCGTAGGCGCGGATGCGGCCTACGTAGCGGCTGGCCAAAGCGTAGACGAAGTCACCGAAATCCTCGTAGTTGGCGGGAGGGCCGTTGCTGTACTCCCCGGCCCAATAGGGCTGGTGATCCAGGCGCGCCACCAGGTCGAGCCCATGATTCTCCACCTGGCTGACCACGCGATCAGTGAAGCTCCAGTCGAAGCAGCCCTTACACGCCCCTTCGATGTCCCTCCAGCCGAAGCCCTGCTTAACCCAACCGAAGCCAGCCTCTTTGATCAGCCCAAGGTCGCGATCGGCCACCTCTGGACGCCACCAAAGGAAGGCCTGCATGCCGTACTCCGGTGAGTTCATGGTCAAAGGTTTGGGAGGACGAGGCGTAGGCGTGACCGTGGGAGCCGGTGTATCTGGTGGCCGCGGTGTTGACGTGAGTGTTGGTGGGGCTGGTGTATTTGTTGCAGGCTGACTTGAGGGCGTGGGAGTATCTGTCAGGAGCGGAGCGGGCAGGGTCGGTGTAGCCGTTGACGGTTGGGCGGGCAGTGTTGGCGTATCCTCCGGAGGTACGGCGGGCAGAATTGGCGCACCCCCCGGTTGAGCAGATGGAGTAGGGGTATCCCTGGCGACAGTCTTTTCTACTATCGCTGGCAAGGCCATGGCCCTGGCGGTAGGAGTGTAGGTAGGGGGCATTGTAACAGGGATTACCACCGCCGGCGTGGGCTCATAGATAAACAGAGCCCAGATGGAGAAAGCCCCCGCACAGAGACCCATCACCACTAGTGAAATCGCCAACAGCAACTGGATTGTAGTAATTCTATTCCTCTGCGATTGCAAACCGACCTCCCACTTTAAGAAGCAAGAGGCAGGAAGAAGAGCCCAAGCTCAGAGCCCCAACTTCCAGCCTCCAATGTCCAACTTCCAATCTATTTGGGCATGTCGTGCAGGGCGGCATAGGCCGGCCGGCCGCTCCAGTCGCCGCGCACGATGCCAAATTTGGCTGTTTCGCTGTTAGCTCCAGCGATAGGCCAGAAGTTGAGGTTCCAGCAGAACATCGGCCCTACCCAGCCCCAGTTCTTGCCCATCTGGTAGGCTCTGACCAGGAATTGGGCTTGCTCGGCCTCGGTGTTGTCGGCTGCGTAGTCATAGCCCGGATTCGGTCCCTCGCCCATACCCTCCGTGCTGGCCCAGCCGAACTCGGTGGGCCACAGCCGCTTGCTACTATCGCCGTACACGACCATGACGTTGCGGGCTCCCTCCATGGTGCCTCGGAAGACCCAGCTATGGTGGTGGTTGCCACTGGGACCCTGGAAAGCAGCCGTGGAGTCATTCCAGGTCTGCCAGTCGGCATCGGGCGGCACGTTGTAGCCGCTGGGGTGAACTCCCACCGCATCGCAGTAGTTCTTCAGCCCGGCCTGGTACATCTGCTCCAGGTAACGGAGGTCATCAATGGCCTTGCCGGGATTATCTCCACAGGGGGTCAGCGCGCCGCTGACCACAATAGCGCCAGGGTCTTTGGCTTTGATGGCCTGGTAGGCGGCGGCCAAAAGTTGCACGTAGCGGCCAGCGTCCAGGGTCTCGTTGCCCCACTCGTAGTGAAGGTTCTGCTCGTTCCAGATTTCGTAGGCCTGCACCCTTCCCTTGTAACGCTCAGCCATTGCGCCCAGGAAGTCGGCAAAGTCTTGAGGGTTAGCCGGCGGCCCCTCGACGCTGAGATCAGCATTGCCTGGCCTGGCCCACTTCGGCGCTTTGACCACGCTGAAAAGAAGCTTGATACCGGCTGCCTGGCAACTCTCCACCAGCCGGTCAATTTCACCCCATTGGTATTGGCCTTTGGACGGCTCGTAATTCTTCCACTCAATCTGCTGCTTGAGCCAGCGGAAACCCAGGTCCTTGACGGCGTTGATGATAGGCCCGTGATCCTGGTTAATGGAATGGGCCTGGATGCCGTAGTCGAAACCGAGACCCGTAAGTGCCGGGGCTTTTGGTTTAGGGGTCGCCGTTGGCTGGGGCACAGGAGTGGGCGTCGCCGTTGGTGGCGGAGTGGCAGTAGGCATTGGCGTGGGTGTAGGCGTGGGTGTGGGAGTTGGCGTGGGCGTAGACGTCGGCGTTGGTGTTGGCGTGGGCGTGGGCGTTGGTGTTGGTGTAGGCGTAGGGGTAGGAGTGGGCGTAGGGGTGGGTTCCAGCACCCGCAGGCCAACGTCACCGCGGCTGCTGACCGTCCGGCCTCCGTCGGTAGAGATGGCCGCGGCGAAGGTGTAGTCTCCTGGCTTTCCAGCCGTCCACACGTAGCAAGGATCGCTCAACGGCTTTATGATCTGGGATAATTGGCCCGCTGCATCTTTCACCGTCCAGATCAGCGCGAACATACTTTCCACTGAAAGTGGTGTAAGTTCTCGGAAGTGACGTACTACCTCCCAAACCCTCTCGTCGTTCCCCTCATCAAGCAGATTAGCCACAGTCACGCCCCGCAGGTTGTATTGGGCTATCAGTTCCAGCTTGTGGGCCAGGCACTCCGCACTACCCAACCAAACCGTGTGTTGAGCGCGGCTCTCATCAGTGTAGTTGAACCAATAGGTCTGAGTGGCCTCATCGAAGTTGAGGCCGCCTGACTCCTCCAAAGCAGCCAGGGTCAGGGTCACCTTTTCGCCGGGATCAATGGTGGGGTCCTCGGCCTCGACCGCGATCTGGACGAGGGGGGTCAGAGTTTCGATGTACGGCGCCCTGGTGGTCGTATCGCCGACCCTTTCCAGGCTATAGGTGGAGATAAGCGGCTGGAGCTTGTAGCGGTTCACCTCACCTACAGCCCAATCCAGGAGCGATTCCACCCACCCTCCAGGAACGTAGGCCTCAGGGTCGGCAGGAACCGGAATCTGGAGGGCGTCCACAGCCTGTCCCAGGGCACGCCAGTCGTAAGCGCCTGTGTCCCAACTACCGCCGTCCCTCAGGGTAGGAGACGCAACCCTCAGGGTCAGTGATTGCCCGTTCTCGTGCAGCCTTTCGGCCAGCTCGGTGATGAACAGGCTGAACTCATCCCTCAGCTCGGCGTTGATTCCTCGGTAGTCTACGTCAATGCCCGCGCAATCGCTACCAGCCGCCAGCCAGGCAATGGTCACCAGATGTTTGTACCGCAGTTCGGCGTTATCAAGCATGCCGTTAACAAGATTGTCTCTGATGCCACCCTCCTCGGTCCAATTGCGCAGGGTGGGCAAGGTGTCACACGAGACCATCTCATCGGCCTGGCACAGGGATTCGAAATCGCCGCTGATTCTGCCCGCTTCGCTAAGGTAGATGCCTTGAGGATTCAGCTCTGCCAGGACTTCACTCCCTTCAGGCGGCACGGTATCTCCGCTGGACAGCCCGGTGCAAACAACCTGGGAAGCGATCTCGGTCTGCATGACCGCCACCATGGAAGGCACAGAGGACAAACGGGCTATGATCGAGTCGTCCTCGGCAATGACGTGGCTGGGAAGCCACTGCCACTCCCCGCCCGTCCAGGTGTAGAGGTCGAGGGTGTTGTACGGCTCGGCGTCGTTGGGAATGGGCATGGTGAGCACCGCTTCCGTGGGCATCTCCCCCCGCCAGGCGATCTGGTATAGGGGGCTTTTCACGTCCAGGTTGTCGGGGATGGCCCTGGCCGCTTCCACCAGCTCCTTGCCGGCTGTGCCCTGCAGGAAGTCGGGGCGTGGCACCAAAGTGAGCTTGACTTTGACCGAGCCTGACAGCACGGCGGGAGGGATCTCCAGGCGGGTGCCGTCGGGATCCTCCACCCACCAGTTGTCTTGATTGATGGCGGTGTAGCCCATACCCAGGATGCGATCCTTGAGCGAGATGGGCGGAAGAAGCAAGGCTGCCAGAATTAACAAAGGGATCAGCACGAAGTTGATGGCTCGACTGACCCACTTTTTTGTTATCACTGTGGTAATGGTATCTGACAAAGAGTTTGGTTTATCTTCCATTGAGATTCTCTCTCCCTTTTAACTTGACAGATTTGTCATGGCGAGACCTTCGATACCTCAGGATAGACTCCGCGAGGCAATCTCCAAACGCGCTGGGGGATTGCTTCCCTTCGACAGGCTCAGGGCAGGCGGCGCAAACCATGCCCTGAGCGCAGCGAACGGGAGCGCGCCTACTCAGAAACTTCCCCTCACCCCCGTCCTCTCTCCAAAGAGGCGAGGGGGCAAGTCCCCTCGCCCCTCCAGGGAGAGGGTTAGAGCCTGCCCTGAGTGGAGCGAAGGGGTGAGGGGGGGGACGTTTCTGCCCCCTACGGATGGCGGGCCGCGCCATGGCCGACTCGCAATGACACCTGGTTGGTCTCCCAACACGACGGCTATTTTATCACAAGAGAAGCCTTTTGGCAAATACAGTAGCTCGTACATGGAGATTCCAGTTGCGCAAAATGGGGTCTCCCTGTATAATAGCTCTGTATCTTGAGCAGATCGTCCATGATCTGGTAGCAAGAAGCTTACTATTATTTTGTCAAATCCTTCTTTGGCGAACGGCGAGTAAGCGTGCGAGCATAGCTCTGAAAAACGCGGTTTTTTTCGAGTCGCCGACCGGACTATGCACTGCATGCGCGATGCTTAACAACTAAACAGTAGCCAGGGGCAACTTGCCAGCGACAGCCAAGAAGCAGCGGGCACTGTTATCCCTATCCTGGTATTCGAGCGTGCCGGGGGCAGGGGCTCACCTTACGTTATCCAGGGTTTCAGCGCCACGGGTCGGGGGCGGTCCAAGCTTCTGTGCGAGGGTGTGGTTAGCCTCAAGGAGGATAGCGGCCGGCCCCCGGTCCGTCTGGCGCGTTGTCCAAGGCAACGATTCAGAGGTCAAGACCACGCCTGCAGAGTTGGGTCCGCGATGCAGCAGTCATGGTAATTGTCTACATGGCAGCGCCTTTCTTGAGAATCAGCGTCTTGGCCTGTTGGTCACGCAGTGTGGCCCACAAGATACCGGTGGCGCGGCGGGCCGTGGCCACGCGGGCGACCCCGGCGGGCTTGGATTCCTTGAGCTTGTTGAAATACTGCTGCAAGACGGGTTGGTGCAGAATCAAGGTCGCAAGAGCATTCATCAAAGCGCGGCGCAGATAAACGTCGCCGACCTTGGTGACCCGCTTGCCTTTGCCTTTGCGCTGACGGATGCCCGAGTCATTGCGTCCACTGACCAAGCCGCTACGACGGAAGACTTGAGCGGCGTAGGAGTAGTTGGCTGGGTCGCCGATGGCCGCTGCCAGGCTGGCTACCTGGATGTCACTGAGGCCTTTGAGGTTGACCCATATCTGGTACGGTGTTTCAGCCAGCAAGGTGCGCAGACGGTCTTCGAGTTGGGCAATGTGGCCTTCGACTTCCTCCAGCAAGTCCAAATCGTGGGCCAATAGCTCGCAACGGATGGCAATCAGCTCGGTATCGGGCAGCAGCACTTTCTGAGCGTAGGCGGTGATCTTGGCTGCGGTGATGGGGCCCATGGCATAGTGGTGAGCGTGGAAAGCATCTATCAAGTCTTGGGGGGGCATGGCCGCCATACGCATCAAGTTAATGTTATGGTAAACGGGTAGTTTTCCAAGCTGACTTCCAAACCGCACATGGCAGAGGCTAAAGCCAGGGCATGGCAAACGTTCGGCTCCTTCTTGCGTTTGTCTTTGAAGCCAAAACGCCGAATGTGAGTTAGCATTTCCGACAATACGTTCTGAAAATCGGTCAAACTGCTGAGGCTACGATTCAGGTCTCGGGCAAAGCGCCGAAAGGTCT
>Ga0268281_1001004_pt1 | contig 17603 bp, 15 predicted proteins | sample saktaG_10_FD_190134 | JGI IMG/M metagenome (GOLD analysis project Ga0268281, IMG submission 190134) | Saline water microbial communities from Sakinaw Lake, British Columbia, Canada - sak_2011_5_24_50m | ecosystem: Environmental > Aquatic > Non-marine Saline and Alkaline > Saline ... | reverse complement strand
AATTGCAAAAATAAGGGCATTTATAGAAACCATTCCCAAAAATGTAAAGCAAGTAGATCTTCAATCATTAGAAAAAGAAGAACGTAAAAATTATTACCCCTATATTGCAGATGAAATTATTTCTTCCTTTCAGGCTAAAGGTATAGAGATAAAAAATATAGATGACTTCAAGAAAGAATTGGTTCAATTGGCTGCTCAACCAAATAATGAATTTGAAAGAAAAGACCAGACATTTATTTCTGAAATTTTGTCTCTGTCTTCTTTGGAAATTGAAGATTTGGGATTAACCAAGGAGGAGATTTCTCCTTTGCTTACATCTTATATCCAAAATGAGCAATCAGTAGATTTCTTTAAAGATGAACTTATTAGTCAGGTAGACTTATCAGAAGATGATGCTCTCTATTTGCTGGAAATATTAGAAGATTCCCGAAATATGGCCGGGGAAAGAGAAAAAATAAAAGTAGCACAATTAATGGCAGAAAATTATTTAGGTGACCAATTAAGCGATGAGGAAAATGATATCTTCTGGTATTTAAATGATACGATTGTTTTTATACCTGATGACAATGTAACTACGAAACTCTCTTTTCGGTTGAGCGGAACCCCAGTCATAACCGATCGAATAAACCGCAGTCTATTCAGGGGACAGATTAGGAGTATTATTCTCGCATTCTTAATGGTATTCACTATGCTGGTCATTCAATTTAAATCTGTTAAAGTAGGATTATATTCTATCATCCCTCTTATTTTAACTATCATTACCGCGGGTGGTGCTATGGGAGTCTTTAACATACCCTTAAACGTATCTACCATGATGGTGGCAAGTATCGCTATAGGAGCAGGGATAGATTATACCATTCACTTTATATCCCGCTATAAAAATGAATTAAAACGCAAGGAAAAAATAGATGCGCTAAAAACAACCCTAACCGGAACCGGAAGAGCGATCGTCTTTAATTCCATTTCTATAGCAGCCGGAGTTTTTGTACTCAGCTTTTCCAATATTAAAATGATGGCATCTTTTGGTCAATTGATTGGAAGTGTAATGCTGGTAAGTGTTATATATACCCTGTTACTTCTTCCAATATTATTAGATAAAGTTGATTTTAAAATAAAAAAGGAGTCAAAATAATGAAAATAAGAAAATATTTTTTTACGATGATAATAACTGTTTGCTTGTTGTTTTCAAGTATTGTGGTTTACGTAGGAGCAGAAACAACACTAACCGTGGATGAAATCATGGATAAAATGGAAGAGACATCACCTGATTTTACTACTCAAAAAACTATTTCCGAAATGATTTTAATAGATGAGGAAGGAAATGAGGAAGTAAGAGAGATGATAATGTTCTCTCAAGAGGGAGAAGATGGAAAGAGCAGCACCCTTATGAGATTTCTTTCTCCTAAATCGGTGAAGGGTGTAACTCTTCTAAATATTGATGATGGAGAAAAAATATATTTATATATGCCTGCTTATGGTAAGGCAAGGAGAATCGCCAGTTCCTCGAAGGATGATGAATTTATGGGGACAGGTCTTTCTTATGAGGATATGAGTATGGACTATGAAGATAAAGATTACGAAAAAAATCTTTTGGAAGAAACAGACAGTGAATACATTATAGAAGTTTTTCCGAGCGAAGAAGACGCATCTTACGAAAAAATTATTCTTCATGTAGATAAAGAAAATTTTTACGCTAAAAAAGTAGAATTTTATGAGGCAGGCAGTGAATTAACCAAAACTTTAACCATTAATAAAATAAAAGTTGACGATAATGATAAGATTACGCCTATGGAGATAGAATTTACTGATATAGCGGAAAATCAAAAAACTAAGATTGTAATGAAAGAAACAGAAAATAATATAGAATTATCATCCGGTTTCTTTAGTATTAGGACATTGTCAAAGCCGACTCTTTAAAATAGCGTAGAGCGTATAGGAAGAAATACAGTGATAAGTGATGAGTAATTAGTAATGAGCAAATAAGAAAAATTCAAGAGACAGAATAAAATCGGAGCTCGCAAAGATTAGTTATTTGGTTAGTTGGTTGCCTGGTTAATTAGTTAAAGAATTAATATCAAACCAGCTAACTAGATAACTAAGTAACCAATTAACTTATTATAAATGGAGGAGAAAAATGTAATTATGAAAAGAAATATTTTTTTAGTGGCATTTATTATTTTGTTATTTTCAGCTTATGCTTATGCCGGAGATTTTTCGGGGAGTTTAACCTATTCAGGAGGATACAATTTTACAGAAAATAATCTAAGCAATACTCTAAATTTAGACCTCAATTTTGTTCATAATTTTACTGATGAAGTTTTTACAGAAGGAGATTTAGTCATTAAATATTCTGATAAGTCTTCTACCAGTCCTTTAATGATAATACCTAAAGAGATTTATTTAGGTGCTTATGACCTTATTCCCCAACTCGATATAAGAACAGGTCTGTTAATTATAAGCTGGGGGTCGGCGGATATGTTCAGTCCTTTGGATAATTTTAATCCTCTGCCGCCTGGAATGTCTTTTACATCTATGACCCAGAAAAACGGAGTATTAGCCGCTGATGCAACTTATTATTTTAATGATATTACTTATTTACAGGCAGTAGTCCTACCTTCTTTCGTTCCTTCTTATATGCCAGAAGAATACGAAGAGCAAATCTACCTTTCGATGTTTGCCCCCCAATTCCAAGCTCAAGGAATAGAAATAAGCTCTATTAATATAACTCATAACGCTCCGGAAAACCCGGTTTGGGGGATAAAATTAGGAAGAAGTTTTACCTCTTTTGATGCAGCAATTAGTTACTATAACGGATATTATCTTAATTCTTATCCTGAAATCGTGGAACCTGTTCCCGGTGTTTCCGGAATGACTTTAAATCTGGGCTTGGGGTATCCTAAAAAAGATGTTTTTGGCTTTGAATTTCAAGGAGATTTTCCGGGAATTGACGGAGCTACTTTGAGAGGCGATTTAGCTTATGTAGTTCCTCAACCCTGGCAAGTGCAGGGTGAAGATATACTAAAAGACCCTTACATAAAAGCAGTAATCGGTGCAGATTATACTACCTCTTTTGACCTTTATTTAAATGTAGGTTTCATATGGGGATTTGCCTTTGAAGAAGGCGACCAATGTTCTCCTTATATTTCCTTAAACGCCAGAAAAGACTTAGAAGATAGTAAACTTACTCCCAACTATTTAGGCATAATCAGTCTTCAAGATGGAAGCATGGTAAATTCTATTGGTGCCAGTTATGATTTCACCGATGATTTTTCGATTACCCTTTCTTACGTATCCGTTTTAGGTGAACAAACTTCAAAGCTGGGTCAAATGGGAAGCGCAGAGGGTCTATACCTGATGGGAGAGTGGTCTTTCTAATGAATATAGAAAATATTGATAAAAAAGAAATAATTTTAGAAGCCGCCCGGGATATCTTCTTTAAAAAGAGCTTTTACGAAGCCACAATGGATGACATCGCTCAGCTTTCTGGAATAAAAAAACCCACTATTTACTATTATTTCCCTTCCAAAATAGATTTAGCTTCACAACTGATGGAAGTAAATGTAAAAAAGATTTTTGAGAAGATTAGCGAAATAATTTCTACCACAAGCAATGTTAAACAACGGATAAAAACAATAGTGGAATTTTACATTAATCTTTTGGAAGAAAATTCTAAAATTTTTATTATTATGCAAAGAATCGGCTATGATTTTATGCAAAAGGAAGACAGCAAAAAAAAGATAAATGAGCTCTTCGAAAAATTAAGAAAAAAACAGAAGGAGGCAGGCGACCTGTTCGGGGAAGTTATTTTATGTTCAGGTAAAAGAGTGAGCGGAGATCTATTTTTATATTCTATGATTGCTGCCTTGGGAAGAGCTATCTTTGAAAATGTATCCCAGGGGAAAAAACCAAAAAAAGAAGATCTCCTGACCATTGGGGATATCTTTATCGCCTCAGTGAAATAAAAGTAACACAGAAAGCTAAGTTTCTTCTTTTTTCCCGTAATATAAATTCGCTACTGCAACAATTGATACACTCACTATCAGAATAAAAGATATTGCGTTTATAACCGGTGTTGAGCCGTCTCTTACCTGTTGATATAAAATTATGGGTAGTGTGGGTTGGGAACTAATAAGAAAAGTTGTTGTATTAAAGTTTTCAAAAGACATAAGAAAGGCTATAGCAGCTCCTCCTATAATTGAAGGTTTGAGATATTGAAGGGTAATAAGCCGGATAACTTCAAAACGATTTGCACCAAGATCGGATGCAGCCTCTTCAAGCGTCCGATCAAATTTTTTGAGTCTGGCAGAAATAGTCATGGTTACAATGGTAGTTATAAATGAAAACTGACCAAGTACTATAAGCCAGAAACCCGGTCTAAGTATTTTTATATCAATTCCAAAAGTATCCTCGATAAATAATCCTACTGTAGTAGAAAATAGCAATATAGATATACCAAGGATTACTCCGGGTATTACCAGTGGCGCAATCATCAGAAAATATAAAGCACCTTTAAACTTAAAATCTTCCTGTTCAAAGAGAAAAGCGGCCATAGTACCTACAACAACCGATAGTATGGAAACTGAAATTGCAACTTTAAAGGAAGTTGCTATGGCCCTTAAATTCATTTTGTCATAAAATATACCTATTTTTTGCGGTCCTTCTCCAAAAAACCAGTCAAGAGTAAATCCTTTCCATGGTAAAGATGGAAACATGGAGTCGTTAAATGCAAGAATCATGGTTATAACAAGCGGGGCAAATAGAAATATAAAATAGAAAAGGGTAAACAATTTGAAACCTGATAAATAACTTTTAGAGTTTGGTAATGTGCGTATCATTTAATTACCTTCCTGAACTCCTGTTTGGTTAATTTTAATGCAATCCATATTATAATTGAGGATAAGATTAACAGCATAAAACCAAAGGCAGCTCCCTGATTCCAATTAAAATAAGTTATTATCTGATTATATATCTGTTCAGTAAACCAAAGAGAATTCTTGCCCCCCATAAGCTTGGGAGTTAAATAGCTGCCAAGAACCAGCATGAATACTATTATACTTCCGGACATAATTCCCGGCATTGAGTAGGGGATAATAATTTCACGCCATATTGCTATCTTTTTGGCACCCAGGTCGTAGGCTGCTTCGATAAGAGAATCATCAAGACTTTCCATTACACCAATAATTGGTACAATCATAAAAAGCATAGATGTATAAACTAGTCCCATTATCATAGTAATATCATTGTAAAGCATTTCTATAGGCTGCTTGAATAAACCAAGTCCTACTAAAAAATGGTTAAGAACACCACTTTCCCGTAAGAGTATCATCCACCCGTAAACCCTGATTAATTCACTAACCCAAAATGGAACCAGAAGAAAAACCAACAATACTCCCTGTATTTTTAAATTAACAACTTTTGTAATGAAAAAGGCAATGGGGAGAGCAATGATCAGAACAATAAATGTTACAAGAATAGAATACATCGCTGTCCGCACAAAAGTAAGCCAGTAAATCGGCTCGGTAAAAAAAGCGGTGTAATTTTTAAAAGTAAACCCTGACCTTCCTAGAAATGACATTCGGAGAAGCTCGAAATGGGGAAGTACAATTAACAAAAATAACCATAAAAAAACCGGGATGAAGAATATAATAAAACTCCATCTTATTTTAGATTTTTTAGAGTTCTTCATATATTTTGCCTTCTGTTTTTTTGAAGCATACAGCAGCTTCAGGATCCCAACCTATTTTTATCTTGTCTTTAGCTTTTATATAATCAAATTGCCTATTTTGTGGCAGGGAGATGATAAGTTCTTGTTTGGAATTTTCAGGCACAACCAAAAGCCTGCTATTACCGCCATCAAAGAGTAATGCTTCGACAGTAACATCCATGATATTGAAATTTTCTTTTGTACCCTTTGGATTAATTATCATAGCCTCCGGCCTGACGTACAATTCTATAGAATTATCACCTTTTAAGTCAACGGGTTTATTTAATTTAAGACTATGACCTTCTTTTGTTTCAGCAAAAAAATTACCATTTTCATCCTTTCTTTGTTTTACAATAAACTTATTATTTTTTCCCACAAATTGAGCAACAAAAGCTGAAGACGGATTACTGTAAAGGTTCTGAGGGGTATCAACCTGTTCAAAATGTCCGGCATTCATGACTGCCACATAATCGCTCATAACCATAGCTTCTGATTGGTCATGGGTTATATAGACAAAAGTAGTACCTACTTTAACCTGAAGTTTTTTTAGTTCAACTTTCATGTGTTCTCTCAATTTAGCATCAAGTGCCCCCAGGGGTTCATCCAACAGAAGGGCCGATGGTTCAAGAACCAGACATCGTGCAATAGCAATTCTCTGTTTCTGCCCTCCGGAAAGCTGACTAATTCTTTTTAATCCATAATCTGAAAGTCCAACTCTTCCCAACATTGAATTTACTTTTTGCTCAACACTTTTACCTTTCTCGCCTCTTCTTCGAAGACCAAAAGCAATATTATCATAAACATTCATCATGGGAAATAAAGCGAGATTTTGAAAGACGAGGTTCACCGGCCTTTTATTGGCTTCAACTCCAAGCATATTTTTTCCATCAATTTCAACTGTCCCGGTTGTTGGTTGAAGAAAACCGGCAATTATTCTTAATAATGTGGTTTTTCCACAACCGGAAGGTCCCAGTATTGAGAAAAATTTTCCGTCCTCAACATCGAAGGAAACATTATTTACGGCTGTGAAATCGCCATATTTTTTAGAAATATCTTTTACAGATAAAGCAATTTGCATTTAAGCACCTTCCGTTAATCAATATTTATCATAAAAGAAAAGCAGGCAGTGTTTCCACTGCCTGCTTAATTAACTTATTTTGCGGCCTGGATTCTATCCATTACTTTACCTTCCATTTCTTCAAGCCCTACAGGTACTGTAGGATACCAGTTTATGTTTGCAAGAACTTCGGGAGGTAATCCTCTGGCAAAGTTGTCAGCAATGTCTGGATTAAGATACTTGCCAGCATCTTTTGATGCTGTACCATATTTTTCTACATTAGTAAAGACTGCTGCATTTTCCGGTCTAAGTATAAAGTTAATCCATTTATATGCGCCTTCGACATTTTCAGATTTTGCTGGAATGGTAAATGTATCCACCCAGGCCAATGCACCACTGGTTGGAGCAAGATAATCAATGTTTGGATTTTCATCATGGAGTTTCCATCCTGCTTGTTCCCATGCCATTGCTGCCCAAACTTCGCCTGATCTCATTGATTCAAGAAGTTGATCACCATTATCCCAGTAATTTCTTAGAACAGGTTTACCAGCAATAAGTTTTTCTGAAATCTCATCAAGAAATTTTTGGTAACCTTCCAGGTCATTGTAAAGTTCAAAGGGATCATATCCGAATGAATATCCCATGGCAATGAGAGTAGGTCTTTTCATTCTGTAAGAAACTCTTCCGGTATATTTAGGGTCAAGTAAATCTTTATAATCTTTTACATCCGGTGCTTTTTCGAAGTTAACGATAAGTCCTGAAGTTCCATAAACATGTGGTACTCCATAAGATTTACCATCAACAAGGGTATTCTTTTTAACAGCTGCGACTAAAGAAGGATCAAGCTGGTCAACATCAACTTTTGAATAATCGATCGGTTGGTAAATGCCGTATTCAGCCACTACAGAAGAAATTCTATCCTGTGAAGGCTGTGCAAGGTCAAAACCGCCGCCTCTGGTAGCTCGTAATTTTGAGATCATCTCCTCGTTATTACTGAGAATAACTTGAACTTCTATACCTGTCTCAGCTTTAAACTTTGCAATAAGCTCTTCCGATGCATATCCGGACCAGGTGATAAGGCGTAATACATTTGATGCAGCCATTACCTGACTACCGACGACGAAAAGTACTAGCGATACAAGGACCAAAAAAACTGTTAATCTAACTATTTTTTTCATTATTTTTCTCCTTTTCAAAATTTTATTAATTACTGCTCAAGTTTTTACAGTCGTGATATTTCCGAAATTTATACTTTGCTTATTTTACTCCTCCTTTCTTGTTTTATGATTCTGCAACCTTCTCCTGTCATACAATAGTTTACCTAAATTGATAGATGCTTGCTTATCGCTAATTTCCTATTTTTAAACTGTATTCATCTTGAATAAACTCAATATTGCGCTGAGCATTTTCATATTTTACTTTCCCGTAATTATAAAAATCGAACTTAATCTTAGAAATATTGTTCTGGATCATGCTCCAAATGAACCAGAAGATATCGGGAAAGGGTTTAAAAAGATTAACCAAATAAAGTGTCTTTTCAAATTCCTTGCCGTCGCAGTAACACTTTAATATATTCTTCTCTACATCACGTGGAACTAATATCTCCTGGAACATATCTGCCAGATCATAGTAACGGGGTGCCATCCCTGCATATTCCCAGTCAATAAGATACATCGGTTCTTTATATTTTCCCCGATAGCCATCTTCGGACAGTACAAAATTATCCGCCAACAGATCATTATGGCTTGCTGTAAACTCACTATCTGGTATATTGGCAATTTCAGAGAGCTTTTCCAGATTTTTAATGATTCCTTTAATATCAAACTCGGGACAAATAATCTCCAGATTAACTAAGATCCTGTGCATCTCCTTCACTTTAATTAAAGGGTTAAAGATTTGAGGAAATACGACTCTACTTTGGTGTATTTTTCTTATGGGTCTTACAATCTTTTCATGTAGCTCTTCCTTTAAGAAATCAGAATTTTTTAATACATAACCCGGGATAAATTCTACAATCGTAACCCTATGTTCGGGCATATATTTTACTAACCCGGGTGATATGCCTGTTTTGGCTACTCTCTTCAGGATTTCTGCTACTATGTATCTATCAATAAAAATCTCTGTTTTATCGCCGTAGATTCTTACGGTAACATCCCCTTTTTCAGAATACACCCGATACAACTTATTAGTGATACCACCGCTGAGTTTTTCTATCTTTATTACAGAGTCTTTCCACTCAGGCATAAGTTCGAAAAATATGTCTTCGGTAAATTTTATATCCAAAAGATTTCTGATTTGGTTCATCTTACCTCTATTCAAAATAATTTAGGATGAATTATTTGTCATAAAGAAGGTGGTTTTGAAATTAAACTTACTTTCCATTATAATCATCTTATCTTCTTTTTTAAAAATATGCAATAAGTTGATCTATCCCTAACACACCATTATAATTGATACCTTTTCCGCCCTGTTTTAGCTTACCCTTCTCACCATCCGAGTCACCTAAACAGGTTACTATAATGTCAGCTTCTCTTAAATCTTCCTTTTCGGTATAGTGATTAGTGGTAACTACTACATTCATGCCGGCTGCTTTGGCGGCTAAAAGACCATTACGGGAATCTTCAACAACAATGCATTCTTCCGCTTTTAAACCACCTTTTTTCAGGCCAAGCAGGTAGATCTCCGGATCAGGTTTCTTCTTTTTCACCACATCGCCGGCCAGTACAAAATCAAACTTTATATCTTTTAGTATCTCATAAGCTACAGTATGAGCAGCCTTCTCATCGGAAGTAGTACAGATACCGACCTTAAGCTTTCTATTCATGGCTTCTTTCATTATCCGCTTAATACCCGGCCTTAAAGGCAAAGCACCTTCTTTAATAAGCTCAATAAAGATCTCCGTTTTCCGCTTATGCATTGCCTTGATTAGCTCATCTTCTTCTTCAGGTTTTACCTCTCTACCAAATCCTTTAGTATGCAGATGATGCCGCATTCTCTCTTTACCACCGGCAACCTGAAGCAATTCATGATAATAATTTACATCCCACTCGAAATCAAAACCGAACTCCTTAAAGGTTTTATTGAAAGCCACCCGATGTCCATCCCTTTCGGTATCAATAATGACTCCATCCTGGTCAAAAATTATAGCCTTTATTTCTGCCATTTTTTCCTCCCGTTAATCTATATTATTTCGCGCAAAACTCTTTTATTGCTTCAACCATAATCTTGTTCTCTTCTTCAGTCCCAACGGTAATTCTAAAGAAGCCGTCACTACCATACATTTTGCTCTGAGGTCTTAAAATAATGCCCTTTTCTTGCGCATAGGCCACTATATCATCTCCGGTTTTACCGGTTCCTTGAGCATCGAAAAGTATGTAATTACCGTGGGAGTGGAAAACGGTCATTCCCGGAATAGCGTTTAATTCCCGTTCGATAAAGGCAATTTGCTCATTGTTGAATTTTATTCGTTTTTCTAAAGCTTCGGTATCCTCCAAAGCAGCCAAGGCAGCCCACATTGGTATCGTGCCGACATTCCAGGGAATAAGAGTAGCAGAAATCTGTGCTACGACATCTTTGTTGCTTAACATGTATCCGAATCTTAAACCCGCAAGACCATAAGCTTTTGAAAGGGTTCTGGTAACTAGAATGTTCTTGTATTCTTTAATCAGTTTTACCATTGAATTGCCATACCCGGAATATTCTATATAGGCTTCGTCCACTGCAAAGGGTATACCCAAGTCAGCAATTCTTCTAAAGTCCTTTTCGTCCATAAAATTACCGGTTGGATTATTGGGATTGGTAATAACAATAATTTTAGTTTTAGGGGTTACCGCCTTGATAATCGCATCCGGATCAAAGAGTAATTCCTTATCTTGGTAGATCATAGGCACTGACACCAACTTTCCTCCCAAAACAGCACAGCGTAATTTATAGATTCCAAAACAGGGGGTATGTTGAATTAGTTCGTCTCCGGGCTGCAAGAAGCTTCGCCACATCATATCGTAAACCTCACTTGTTCCATTGCCAATCATAACATTCTCCGGGCCGTGTAGACTATTTAGTTCAGCGATCTTACTTCGTACCACCATCCCCTGATCGGAATATCTATTAGCCATCTTTGCGTATTTATTAATAGCTTCCAGCACCTTCTCAGAAGGTTCATGGGGATTCTCATTAGACATCATCCGGTGCAGCTTCTGATCTTTCCAGGCCATCTCGATATGGGGAGAAACATAAGCGTTTATTCCTTTAAGCCAAGGCACATAGTAGTCTTCAATTTTTTTCATCATTAAAACTCCTTTGGGTTTGATAATATAAGCGTTTGCTTAGGCCTTGCCTGCGCAGCCTAATAGTTCAATCCAGTAGTTAATTCTTTTAATAATTGCTTCCCTTGCCACCATATCGACCTTACTGGGATTGTATTCCTCTCTATTTGCTGAGATATATGCAAAAGTAGAGTCGATCAGGGCATGCTTAAGATCGGTAGAAACATTAAATTTTGAGCCTCCCAATGCTACCAGCTTTTTAACCACCTCCGGTTTTAGACCGGTTCCGCCGTGAACAACCAGAGGAACCTTCGGCCCCTTGGCATTAAAAAGATCGAAAATCTTTTTAAAACGATCAAAATCCAGTTTGGGATTCGCCGTCTTATAGATACCGTGAGCAGTTCCGATAGCCGGCGCCATTACATCTATCCCGGTTTCTTCAACAAAGCGCACCGCTGTTTCCGGATCACAGAGAGCAGCCTCATCTTCAGCAACCTTTATCTGATCCTCCACACCGGAAACTGTGCCCAATTCACCCTCAACAGATATATCCCCTACTCTATGACAGTAATCGACAACCTCTTTTGTTTGCCTGATATTTTCCTCGAAAACCTGTTTAGAGGCATCTATCATAATACTGGTATAACCAGCATCAGCACAGGCACGGCAAAAATCAACATCAGTACAGTGGTCCAGATGCAGACAGATGGGAATGGGAGCGGATTCAGCTAAAGTCCGATATACAGCAGCTACTACCTTTGGCATTAAAAATTTTGCTGGCGTTACAGAAGTTTGTATAATTAAAGGAATTTTTTTTTCTACGGCCGCTCTGACAACCGCTTCCATTTGAATTATGTTTGTTATATTAAAGGCACCAACAGAATATTTTTCTTTAGTCGCTTTTAAAAGCATCTCTTTAGCATTTACAATAGCCATATTTTCTCCTCCTAATAATAATCAGTATTTTTTAACATGATAATTTGATATTGTTTTTTTCATTCAATCTCATCTAAGTTTATTTGTCTTCTGTACTGTCCGGTTTCAACTCTAAATTGGTACTTATCACCTCGATAAAAGGACTGAAGGACTTCAATGCAGATATTTTGTGAATTATAAGCCAAGCTCTCTAAGAAAAGGCAGGGGGTATTCATGCTTATTTTTAGTAGTTGGATAATTTCTTTTACCGGATTTATTGCACGAAAGGTCTGGATGGAATGATCGAGATTAACATTAAAATTATTAATCAAAATCTGGTACATGGAACCCTTAATTTCTATTTTAAGAAGATCTCCAAAATCCTTGAAGGAATAGAATTGCCTTTCAAATATCATTGGTGTTTTGTTTGCTATTCTTACTCTCTCTATCTTTACAGCATAATCTTTAGGTTTAATATCCAGCTTTTCGGCCAGCTCTTCTCCGACTATGATCTTCTTCTTTAAAATAATCCTATCCTCTAACTCTACCTTGTTGAGGTTAAAATCATCAGAAAAACTCACTATCCTACTAAGTTGATGGATTGCTAAAGAAGGAGTCTTCTCTCTAATAAAGGTACCCACACCCTTCTGTTTCTCTACAAATCCCTTTTGCACGAGCAATGAAATAGCCTGGCGGATGGTGTTCCGATTAAGTTGAAATTTCTGAGCTAACTCCCCCTCGGAGGGCAGTTTTGTACCCACTCGATACCTTTCCCTTTTAATCATACTCTCAAGCCAATCGGCAACCTGAACATAAAGGGGTAGCGGGCTAGTCTTATCGATAGTACTCTGCATAACTACTCACCTCTCTACCTATCTACTTGTCTACCTATGTTTAAAGATTATAATAAAATTTTCCCTTTGTCAAGTAAAAATAAAACAGAAGAAAACGGGCGACCTGTTCGTGGAAGCTAAGGGGTCGGGTCTTGGGGAAGCTTGGGTAGCCTTGTTATATATATGTAAATAACACACCCCATTTATACTTTATATTTTTTTACTTAATCTTCTTTTTTCTCCCAGTTTAGAGATCTACTGACTGCTTTCTTCCAGCCCTTATATAGTGTCTCTTTTATTTTTTCATCCATATTGGGGGAAAATTCTCTATCTATTTTCCATTTCTGAGCAATCTCTTCTTTATCTTTCCAATAACCAACCGCTAAACCAGCAAGGTATGCTGCTCCTAAAGCAGTGGTCTCTGCAATTTGAGGTCTTACTACCGGAACTCCCAGGATATCGGATTGGAATTGCATCAAGAAGTTGTCTCTAACTGCTCCGCCATCCACTTTTAATTTTTTCAAATTAATCCCTGAATCTTTCTGAATAACTTCCAGGACATCACGGCTCTGATAAGCTATTGATTCCTCTGCTGCTCTTAGAATATGTTCTTTCTTTGTCCCCCGGGTCAGCCCTACAATGATACCCCGGGCATACATATCCCAATAAGGAGCACCGAGTCCTACAAAGGCAGGGACCAAATAAACCCCGTGGGTATCTTTGACTTTTAGGGCATATTTTTCAATTTCGTCCGAACTTTTTATCAGCCCGATTTCGTCTCTTAACCATTGCACTACTGCTCCTCCGATAAAGATACTCCCTTCTAAGGCATATTCTACTTTACCGTTAACCCCCCAGGCAATAGTAGTCAAAAGGCCATTTTTGGAGGGAACAATTTTCTCTCCGGTATTCATCAAGATAAAACATCCGGTTCCATAGGTGTTTTTAGCCATACCCGGCTCATAACAAGCCTGGCCAAAAAGAGCGGCTTGCTGGTCTCCGGCATCTCCGGATACAGGAATTTCCCTACCGAATATCTCTTTATCTGTGCTTCCATAAATATAGCTCGAGGGCAAAACTTTGGGAAGCATCTCTCGGGGAATATTCAGTTCTGCTAATATCTCCTCATCCCAATCAAGATTATGAATATTAAATAACATTGTCCGGGAAGCATTGCTATAATCAGTTACGTGGGTTTTACCTTTGGTCAGATTCCAGATAAGCCAGCTGTCTACTGTACCAAAGAGGAGTTCTTTTTTTTCGGCTCTTTCCCTGACCCCGCTTACATTATCTAAAATCCATTTAACCTTGGTGCCGGAAAAATAAGCGTCAACCACCAGACCGGTCTTTTTCTGGATAATCTCCGCCAGCCCTTTCTTTTTGAGCTGGTCACATAGGGGGGCTGTCCTTCGGCACTGCCATACTATAGCATTATAAACCGGCTTACCGGTTTTTTTATCCCAGACTATAGTAGTCTCTCTCTGATTAGTTATACCGATAGCAGCTATATCGTCAGCTTCCAAGCCAGCCTTATCTAAGGCAGCTTTTGCCACTCCTATCTGAGAAGACCAAATTTCTGTGGGGTCATGTTCTACCCAACCAGGTTTAGGATAAATTTGTCTAAATTCCTTACTGGCAGTACTTACTATCGTTCCATTATGGTTAAAGATTATCGCCCGGGAACCGGTAGTCCCCTGATCCAGAGCCATGATATATTTTACCAACCTTAACACCTCCGGTTATTTCCTCGTTATTTTTTTTATGTAAAATATAATAGCATATTTTTAAATTAAATAATAAATAAAACCTTTTAAAGTTACATGGTGACCAATCAAGCTATCTTCTCACCCTTATACTATCAATTCTTTTATCTTTTATCACCTTAACTCCAAAACTTTGGCTCCCTCAGCAGGTGGAGTTAAATATATATCCGGAATGATACCGGTAATTTTTTTATATTCATTCTTAATCTTCTTCTTAAAAGCATCAAGATAATTTTTTTCTATTAAGTTTACAGTACAACCACCAAATCCGGCACCAGTCATTCTGGCTCCCAAAACTCCCTCTTGTTTTAAGGCCAAATTAACCAGGAGGTCCAATTCAATACAACTTACTTCATAATCATCCTTAAGGCTTTGGTGTGATTCTATCATCAGTTGACCATAAGCAGAATAATTTCCCATCCTTAAAGCCTGTACCCCAGTTTGAACCCTATAATTTTCTGAAATTACATGCCTGGCTCTACGGGCAGTAACTTCCGGTAATTGCGCCTGATATTTTTTATATTCATCTATGGTAATATCTCTTAAAGCTCGTATCTCGCGGTTTAATTTATGCTTAAAAAATTCGGTAGCCATTTTGCATTCTTCTCTTCTTATATTATACTCAGAATTAACCAACCCTCTTTGAACTTTGGAATTACAAATTACTATTTGATAATTGTGGTCTTTAAAGGGGATTAAATCATAATCATTAGATCTACAATCAATAAAAAGAGCATAATTTTTTTGACCCAAACAGGAAACATATTGGTCCATAATACCACAGGCTACACCTACAAAATTATTTTCTGCTCTCCGACAGAGATGAGCCATTTCTACCGGTTTAATTTCTAATAAATTTAATTTTGCCATAGTTAAGGCAGTAACCACCTCTAAGGCGGCAGAAGAACTCAAACCCACTCTTTGAGGAATATTACTGGTAAAGATAAGATTTGCTCCTTGCAAAGGATATCCTGCTTTTTGTATTTCATCCACCACGCCCATCAAATAATTCACCCAGGTATCTTTTTTAAGGGGAGTTAGAGCATCTAAAGAAAATTTGATTTTAGTTTTATAAACCAGATCAAAAACTTGAACCAGCCGATCGTTTCTTAATTGGCCCAGCATAATTATCTTTTTTCCGATAGCTATCGGGAGGACAAATCCCTCATTATAGTCAGTATGTTCACCAATTAGGTTAACTCTGCCGGGGGCAGAAAAGGCTCCTTTAACCAAACCAGTATCAGTGAATTTTTCATTAAATATCTTCCAGAGTTTATTCAAATCTTGCACTGAAATCTCCTCTTCATCTTCTTACTTTATATCCAATTATGTCTATAATTAATCTTCCAGTCAATTTTATTTTAATGCGGAAACCTTTAATAACAAACTATTCCTTCAGGTTGAGTATCCCTTAGTTCTTGAGCCTTTTCTTCAGGTAAGCAATTATTAATAAAAGTACCAGCCCCTATTTCACTCCCGGCTAAATATTTAAGTTTATCTTTGGTACGATAAGGGGGATAAAATTCAATGTGAAAATGGGAATATTCTTTACCTGTCCCATTAGTTGCTTGCTGATGAATTGCCATAATATATGGAAAGACAAATCCAAAAAGGCTATCAAATTTCATTAATATTGTTTTGAAAATTGCTGCTAAATCAATTTCTTCTTTTTCGGAAAAATCATTAAACGAAGAAAGATGTTTATTAGCATAAATATGGACTTCATAAGTATAAGAAGCAGAAAAAGGGACTAATGCAGTAAAAGAATCATTGCTAATAATAATTCGCCTGCCATCTTCTTTTTCTTCTTTTAAGGTCTTACAGAAGAGACATTCACCCTCTTTTTTAAAATACTCTTTACTGGAATTTAGCTCCTGTTCGATAACGGGCGGGATAAAAGGATAGGCATATATCTGGCCATGAGGATGATGAAGAGTCACCCCTACTTCTTCTCCTTTGTTTTCAAAAATGAAGACATAATCGATATAATCTTTATCCCCTAATTCCCGATAACGGTCTCTCCATACCTTTACCAGCTTAATATAACGGCTTAAGGGTTTCTCCGACATAATCCCATCATGATCAGAAGTAAATAGAACTACCTCACATATTCCCTGAGCTTTACCATGTTTAAAAAATTTGGAGTCTTTCTCGGTTACTTCTGGTGAGTCTTGTTGCAAAGAAGGAAATTTATTTTCAAAAACTACTATATCATAATCTTCGGCCGGTACTTCCGTAGACAAGCCTCCTTTTTTTGTAGGACAGAGGGGGCAATAATCCTTCGGAGGTTTATAGGTCCTGTTCTGTCGATGAGTGGCTATTATCATCCATTGCTTCAGGATGGGATTCCATCTTAGTTCTAACATCCCTGCCCTCCTTTTCTTCTTTTGTTTCATCAATAAATGTATAATAGATTAGATAACGGCCATCCTCTTTTTTAATTCTTTTCTTTTTTATTTGCATAAAAATATCCTTCCTTATGCCAATTCCATATTATTTTTCATAAATTATTTTTAGTTATTATATTTTAAAAATCCAATAATTAACTTTTTTATATCTTTTAATCATTTCTCTTGTTTTGCTTCTCAAGAATAATTAACTTACTATCAAAATCACCTTTTAAATTAACTTTCAATCCTATTTCTTTTAAAGCTTTACCGCTTAATATTATTTTTTTATTTTCATCTTGATACTGGTATAAAGAATCACTAATAAGCCCATTTAATTTTACCGGGGGTAATTTTTCTCCAAACTGTTGAGAATGGAGAAATACAAAAAGAACCGCTTTATCTTTATTCTTGTTTACATATTCAACCGCGATTAAATTTCCCTTCCAGCTTGGTAATAAACGATATTGATCTCCGTGCTGAATTATTTCTCTTATTTTTTTATACTGAATTACTTTTTCTTTGGCTAATTTTATCTCATTTTTGGACCAATTATTCAAATTCCCGCCAATACCAAGGCTCCCCATCATGGCTACATTAAATCTGTATTCAAGACTTAGTTTCCTTTGGTTCAACCAATTAGGCGAATCGGTTACCCAGGACATCATAATCTTGGGGG
>Ga0268281_1001001_pt1 | contig 17647 bp, 18 predicted proteins | sample saktaG_10_FD_190134 | JGI IMG/M metagenome (GOLD analysis project Ga0268281, IMG submission 190134) | Saline water microbial communities from Sakinaw Lake, British Columbia, Canada - sak_2011_5_24_50m | ecosystem: Environmental > Aquatic > Non-marine Saline and Alkaline > Saline ... | reverse complement strand
AATACTCGTTGTACGTCTCATGAAACTGTGACTCCTTTCATTTATTTTTTTCTGAGGTGCTAATATTTCACCTATAAATTGGGGAGTCACCTTTTTCAAATATTATTTAGGACAGATGTGATAATATTTATCTTTCTCCTGGCGTGTATAGTCCGGGGACTAATGGAGATGAATTTCCAATAGAATGGAGTAAATATGTAACCTTAGAAGGCAGTTCAGAAACAGAGACGATATTAGATGCGGATAGTTTGAGTGGGGTATTAAGATTTAATTATGTAACAGAAGCGATAATAAAGAATCTTACAATAAGAAATGGTTCTGCTTATTATAGGGGTGGGATTTACTGTAATGAATCCAGTCCGAGTCTGGTAAATGTAACGATAACGGAAAATAGTGCTGGTTATGGAGGTGGTGGGATTTTCTGTTCTTTAGAATCCAGTCCTAGTCTGGAAAATGTTACCATAACAGGAAATAGTGCTAATGCTTATGGTGGTGGGATTTACTGTCATTGGCATTCCAGTCCGAGTTTAGTAAATGTAACGATAAAAGAAAATAGTGCTGGTTCTGGTGGTGGGATTTACTGTGATGATTATTCCAGTCTAAGTCTGAAAAATGTTACTATAGCAGGAAATAGTGCTGATTGGAATGGTGGTGGGATTTACTGTTATGAGTCCAGTCCTAGTCTGGTAAATGTTACTATAAATGAAAATAGTGTTGATTATGGTGGTGGGATTTTCTGTTCTTATTATTCCAGTCCGAGTCTGAAAAATGTTACTATAAATGAAAATAGTGCTGGTTCTGGTGGTGGGATTTTCTGTCGTTGGTCTTCCAGTCCAAGTCTGAAAAATTGTATTCTATGGAATGACTCTCCGCAAGAAATTTACTTCTCTGAATATATTCCTGAATATAGTTCCCCGAGCACAATTACAATTTCCTATTCAGATATTCAGGGTGGTGAAAGTGGAATTAGAACTAATAATAACGGAACAGTAAATTGGTTAGAAGGTAATATAGATGCAGACCCATTATTTTTAGACCCTGATAATGGAGATTATCATTTAACTGAAAATTCACCTTGTATAGATGCTGGAGACACTGATTCACCTTTAGACCCTGATGGAACACGAGCAGATATGGGTGCGTATTATTATGACCAGGGCACTGCTCCTCTATGTGCTGCATTTTATGCAGATAAAACCGTAGATATTATTCCTGCTATTATTAGCTTTTTTGATCAGTCTACACCAATTGGAATAATAAATTCATGGTTATGGGACTTTGGATATGGAACAACCGATACGATTCAAAATCCAGTACATACTTATAATGAAACAGGGATTTATACGGTCAGTTTGATTGTTTCTAATCTTGTTTGTTCAGATACTTTAACTTATGATAATTATATCAAAGTTTATCCCAACACATCCTTAATTTGGCCTGGAGATACGGATTACAGTGGCTCTGTTGATGAAGCAGATATTGATGCAATTGCTATCTATTTTCGAGAACAAGGAACACCAAGAGATATAGTTTCATTTGAATGGATAGGAAATGATTACCCAACAGGTTGGGAAGAACCTTTTGCTTCATTGGCAGATTGTAATGGAGATGGAGAGGTTAACATAACAGATGTCTTAGCAATTTGCTTAAATTGGAATAAAACCCATTCAACAGTCCTTGAAAGTCCTTTTATTCCAAACAATTTAGAACAATATAGAGAAAATTTTGTTGAGATTTACAACTCACTTGGTAACAGTGAAATTGAAATTAAGATAAGAAATCATATTGCTGAAAAATTTGATTTACCAATAATTGAGATTATAAAAGAGAATTATTTAGGAAAAAGCTTTCCAAATCCGTTTAATCAGACTACAGAGATAACCTTTGGCCTAAAAGATGATGTAACATTTGGGAAGATAAAGATATTTAACATAAAAGGACAGTTGGTAAAACAATTGGAGATTAGAGATGCAAAATATGGAACTCATACAATTGTATGGAATGGCAAAGAAAAAAGTGGAAAGTATCTATCTAATGGAATTTATTTTTATCAATTAGAAACGAATAACTGGAAATCAGAAATCAAGAAAATGATTTATATGAGATAAGGAATCCAATGAAAAAATACATAATAGTGTTCGTTATATTTGTATTAACCATTATACTATCAAATTGTGGTGGAAATAATGGTGAAACTAATCCAGAACTTTACTTCTCAAATTCAGAATATAGCACTTCTGTAGGTAACTATATTTTAATTAAAGTAATGATTTCTGATGTGCAAAATCTATTTGCCAGTTCTATGGTTATTGAATATGATACAACAATCGTTGAATATAAAGACGGGAGTATAGAAGTTGGAAATTTTTGGTCCGGAAATTTATTAGAGATGTCAATAGAAGATGGGAATGGTTTAAATGTTTGTTTCGGATTAAAACAATCAAGTGTAATTGATGGTATTACAGGTAGTGGTGATTTATTTAGTTTTAAATTGAAAGGCAAATCAGTAAATGAAGCATCGCTAGAAATCAAAGGTGTTAATTTAATAGACGAAGATGGAAATTATATTAGTAATTTTGATAATTTGAAGATAACAAACAGTATAGTAGTAGTTAATTAGAATCAATTTGAAAGGACAATTAGTTGAGACAGTCATTCAGGGTAGTTTTGATCCGGGATATCATTCAGTTAATTATTCAGTAGAAAATTTACCAAACGGAATTTATTTCTACAAGATGAGCGTTAATGGAGTTGATAAAAAAGTTAAGAAGATGATATTGCTAAGATAGAAAAACATTGTCACTCTGAGTGGAACGAAGTGAAGGGAAGAGTCTGTTTTTTAGAAGTATTTCACTGAGCAGGTTAACACACCTCCCGGCTAAAGCCGTACTCCTCTTTTTAGAGGAGATTTTTACTATACTCTAAAAATTTGTCACCCTGATCCGCTGGCTGGCAGGAGCGCAGCGGAGACTGACCTGTCTCGGCGTCCTGTCGGGGCGTAGCGTAGCGAAGACTGAAGTGTAACGCAGACTGATCGAACGGTCTAATTATCATAAATTTGTTGAAATTCCTCAAATATTTCACAAAATTCCGATTTCACTTGACAACCAATTTTGAAAGCTGTTACCAGCACACTAAATTTTTTAGTTTGATTAAATCATATGAATATTCATGAATATCAGGCAAAACAGCTTTTCAAAAATTACGGAATAACAATCCCTCAAGGCAAAATAGCGGAAACCCCCAAGCAAGCATTAGAAGCAGCCCAAGAGATAGACAGCCAAAAATGGGTAATCAAAGCGCAGATCCATGCCGGTGGTAGAGGAAAGGGCGGCGGAGTAAAAATCGCATCCTCAATCGAAGAGGTAAAAACAATCGCAGAGAATATGTTGGGTATGAGATTGGTCACCCACCAGACAGGTCCCAACGGCAAACTCGTTCAAAAAATATATATTGAAGAAGTTGCACCCATCAAAAAAGAATACTATCTCGGACTTGTTCTTGACCGCGCAGCAGAAATGCCAGTTATGATCGCATCTACCGAAGGCGGAATGGAGATCGAAAAAGTTGCCGCTGAATTCCCCGACAAGATCATCAAAGTCCGCATCGATCCCATGATCGGTTTCAGAAATTTTCATGGTGCAGAGCTTGCGAACGGGCTTGGGTTGGATAAAATTCAATCACGTAATTTTGCAAAATTTGCTCTCGCTCTTTATAAACTCTACCAGGAAAAAGATGCAAGTCTTATCGAAATAAATCCCCTTGTACTGAAAGAGGATGACACCTTTATTGCACTCGATGCAAAGATCAATTTTGATGACAATGCGTTATTCAGAGATGCAAGTCTTATCGAAATAAATCCCCTTGTACTGAAAGAGGATGACACCTTTATTGCACTCGATGCAAAGATCAATTTTGATGACAATGCGTTATTCAGACACGAAGATATTCTGGAGATGCGAGACCTTTCTGAGGAAGAACCTACAGAACTGGAAGCAAGCAATTTCAATCTGAACTACATCAAGCTCGACGGCAATGTCGGATGTATGGTAAACGGCGCAGGTCTTGCGATGTCCACAATGGATATCATCAAGATCAAGGGTGGCGAACCTGCGAATTTCCTCGATGTCGGTGGAGATGCTTCTGCAGAAACTGTTGCAAAAGGTTTTGAGATCATTTTGAGGGACAAGAACGTAAAAGCGATCTTCGTAAATATCTTTGGCGGGATCGTTCGCTGTGATCGTATTGCGAACGGTATCATTGATGCTGCAAAAGAGACCAATGTATCTGTTCCAGTCGTTGTACGATTGGAGGGAACAAACGCAGAAATCGCTGTTGAAATTCTACAAAAAGCACACATTCCAAACATCATTACTGCTGACAGTCTGGCTGATGGAGCTCAAAAAGCAGTTAATGCCGCAAAGGGAGTGTGATCATGGGTATTTTGGTTAATAGAAATTCAAAAGTAATCGTACAGGGTTTCACCGGCAAAGAAGCCACCTTTCACGCAGAACAGTGCATAGAGTACGGAACTAATATTGTTGGTGGTGTGACTCCCGGCAAAGGAGGTCAAACCCATCTTGATCGACCTGTTTTCAGTACCGTCAAAGATGCGGTTGAACATACCGGAGCCGATACTTCCCTGATACTTGTCCCCCCATCCTTTGCTGCCGATGCGATAATGGAAGCTGCTGATGGCGGCATCAAAGTCATTGTCTGCATTTCCGAAGGCATTCCCACACTGGATGTCATGTACGCCAAAATGTTTGTAGCAAAAAAAGGTGCTGTTCTCATCGGACCGAACTGCCCGGGAATCATCACAGCAGAAGAAGCAAAGATAGGCATTATGCCGGGCAATATATTCAAAAAAGGAAATGTGGGAGTTATTTCAAAATCCGGAACCCTGACATACGAAGCTGCAAATCAGGTTGTGAATGCAGGACTTGGAATTACTACAGCCATTGGCATCGGCGGTGATCCGATCATTGGCTCGACCTTTATAGATCTACTGAAACTTTTCGAAGAAGATCCGGAAACTCATGCTGTGGTCATAATCGGTGAGATCGGCGGTGATCTGGAAATCCAGGCAGCTCATTATATAAAAGATCATATGAAAAAACCGGTTGTTGCGTTCATCGCAGGACAGACTGCTCCAAAAGGAAAGCGAATGGGACATGCAGGGGCTATCATTGCAGGCAGCAAGGGAACAGCTCAGGAAAAGATGTCCGCACTTGAACAGGCTGGTGTGTGTGTATGTAAATCCCCTGCAGATATAGGAATAGCAACAAAAGAAGTGTTATCATAATGTATAATATGATATAATATTATGAACCACGAAAAACTCGAAAAAATTATTTTCAAAGAAAAAAGTTATGCAATTCAGGGTGCAATTTTTGAAGTATATGGAAAAATGGGTTCAGGTTTTTTGGAAGCAGTATATCAAGAATGTTTAGAAAAAGAGCTTACTCTAAGAAAAATTCCATTTAAAAGCCAAGTAGATATAAGGTTAAGTTATAAAAACATTCCATTAAACCAAACTTATAGAGCAGATTTTATATGCTTCGATTCAATTATTATTGAAATAAAAGCAGTAACTAAAATTTCTGATATTTATAGAGCTCAACTCTTAAATTATCTTAAAGCAATCAGGTTAAAATTGGGCTTATTAGTGAACTTTTCATCTTATCCAAAAGCAACTATTGATAGAATTATATTATGAACCAAAAAATATACGAAATGATTAAAATGAAGTCTTGTAGAATATTTTTTTATATACCATTTTCGTGTATTTCGTGGTTAAAATTATATAGGAGAATTCGTGAGAGAAATCGATGTTAAAAAAATCATTCCTGTTGTAAAGAAGCTGTGTATCGATGCCAATTATTACATTGGCGAAGATGTCCTGAACAAGATCAAGGAATTCTACGAGAAAGAAGAATCCACAACAGCAAAAGAAGTGCTTTCCATCATTCTGGAAAACTATGAACTTGCTGCAAAAGAAAAAATGCCCTCATGCCAGGATACCGGTGTAGCAGTCATTTTTGTCGAACTCGGACAGGATGTTCATCTTGTTGGTGGCGACTTTTATGAAGCTATTAATGAAGGTGTTCGCCAGGGCTACAAAGACGGCTATCTGCGCAAATCCATTGTTGATGATCCGATCATTGATCGCGTGAACACAAAAGACAATACGCCAGCTCTCATTTATACTGATATTGTTCCGGGTGAACAGATCAAGATCACTGTCGCACCAAAAGGCGGTGGCTCAGAAAATATGAGCGAGATCAAAATGATGAAAGCTGCTGATGGCATCGAAGGTGTAATTGATTTTGTAGTTGACCGCGTCAGCCGTTCCGGTGGAAATCCCTGCCCTCCAATCGTTGTCGGTGTTGGTCTTGGCGGTAACTTCGAGCAGAGTGCACTTCTTGCAAAAAAAGCACTTCTCCGTCCTCTTAATGAATCTCATCCTGAAGAAAAATGGGCAAAGATAGAAAAAGAAATTCTGGAAAAAGTGAACAAGCTTGGAATCGGTCCCCAGGGATTCGGCGGCAGGACAACTGCACTCGGCGTGTCCATCATGTACAAACCCTGCCATATTGCCTCGATGCCCGTTGCAGTGAACATTCAATGTCATGCTGCACGACACAAAAGCGCAGTCATTTAGGAAGGAGCACACATGGCACAAACAATACGATTAACAACTCCTTTTACTGATGAAGATGTTTCCAAACTTTCTATTGGTGATAAAGTGCTCATCAGCGGAACGATCTATACAGGTAGAGATGCAGCACACAAACGCCTGGTCGAGCTTGTCGAAGCAGGAAAAGACCTTCCCTTTGATATCAAAGGACAAATAATATATTATGTCGGTCCGGCTCCTGCTCCTCCAGGAAAACCGATCGGCTCTGCAGGTCCTACAACCAGTTACAGAATGGACCCTTATGCTCCTGCGCTCATGGATGTCGGACTTAAAGGCATGATCGGCAAAGGACCTCGAAATCAAGATGTTATTGATTCCATGAAAAAGAACAAGGCAGTATATCTCGCTGCGATTGGTGGAGCTGCAGTGGTTGTTGCAAAATCAATAAAAGAAGCAAAAGTAATTGCCTATGACGATCTCGGCACAGAAGCAATCCGGGAACTCAAAGTCGAGGATTTTCCATGTATTGTCGCGAATGATATTTATGGAAATGATATATATAAAGAAGGTTTAAAGAAGTATAAAAAGGAAACTTGATACTTGAAATTAATATGATGTCGGAATATATATCTTCATTTATTCAATTATTTATAAGTATGCTCTAAAGGTTTATGATTAGAAATATGTTAGAAAAATTCTCATATCTGGAAACCGATGAATCGGTTGAAAATTACTATTATCCTATTAACCACCAACTTAAGTTGGTGGTTAATGAAACAAAAAAAAAATTAACCGTTTTAACGGTTTCTCTTTTTAATAAATCTGGCCTTATTTATTGAATTTATTAATATATCTAAATATGAAAATGAAAAAGTTTTATTGGAATTTGACAGAAACTCCAAGTATCAAATTTCAAATTTCACGTTTCAAATCCAAGGAGTTTTGAATGAGATTTTGGGAAAAACCATTTGGGAAAGAAAAACCCAAAACAATATGCGGAGAGATCCACATCATAAATGACAGATGTAAGGGATGCTCCTTCTGTATCGAGTACTGTCCGAGAGACGTACTTGAACTTTCCAAGGATTTTAACAAAAAGGGATATCATCCTCCAATTGTAGCGAAACCGGATATGTGTACTTTTTGTGGCTTATGTGAAATGATCTGTCCTGATTTTGCAATATTTGTAACCGAGAAGGAGGAGTAGTGTTTCAGAAATCACGATTACACGGTGAATTTTTCATGCAGGGCGATATCGCTTGTGCAGAAGGTGCACTTGCTGCCGGCTGCCGTTTCTTTGGCGGTTATCCCATTACTCCAGCATCCGAAATTGCAGAACGAATGGCATATCGTCTCCCCCTTCTTCAAGGAGTATTTATACAATATGAAGATGAAATCGCTTCCATGGCAGGCATTCTCGGTGCTTCATGGGCTGGAGTGAAATCCATGACCGCAACATCCGGACCAGGCTTCTCACTGATGAACGAGAATATCGGTCTTGGTATGATAATGGAAGCTCCCTGTGTTGTGGTGAATGTTCAAAGAGGTGGACCTTCTACCGGGCTTCCAACCTCCTGGGCACAATCCGACATGATGCAGGCTCGCTGGGGTTCGCATGGTGACTACGGAAGTATTTCTCTTGTACCCAATTCCCCTCAGGAATTCTTCGATCTGACGATAACTGCTTTTAATTTCTCTGAGAAATACAGATTACCTGTGTTCATTATGGCAGACGCGCTTGTCGGACACATGACCGAAAAAGTTGTCATACCTCCAGTTGAAGAGCTTGAGATCATAAACAGAAAATATACAAATAAAAAAATGGAAGATTACCTCCCTTACGATTACGGCAAAGATCTCATACCCGATTTTGCAAAAGCCGGGGATGGATACCGCTATCATACTACAGGACTAACCCATGACAAACGGGGCTATCCGGACATGACGTTTGAATGCCAGAACGAGCTTGTACCCCGCCTTGTGAACAAGATCAAAAATCATATTGATGATATTTCTCTTACTGAGGAGTATGAAATCGAGGGTGCAGATGTGATCGTCATTTCCTATGGAATTACTTCACGCACCGTGCTTCCTGCGATCACCATGGCAAAGAAAAAGGGAATAAAAGTCGGTTATCTACGCCTAAAAACAGTATGGCCCTTCCCTGAAGAGAAAATTCGCAAGCTCTCTGAAAAAGTTGCCGGTTTTGCAGTTCCGGAAATGAATCTCGGACAGATATCACTCGAAGTGGAACGATGTGCACATAATGATTCTATTGTCAAACTCGTTCCCCATCCAGGTGGAGCCATACATAAATTTGAAGACGTGCTACAAGCAATTGAAGAGGTCGCACATGGCAAATAATACAGCTCAATTACAAGAAAAAATGCATCCAATGGAAGATCTCCTGAGGATGGATAGAATGCCTCATATCTGGTGTTCCGGATGCGGGCTTGGTTCGGCAGTGACAGCCTTTGTGGAAGGTTTGAAAAAAGCTGGCGTATCTTATGATAAAACAGCAATAGTTTCAGGCATCGGCTGTACAGGTCGAGTTGCCGGCTATGTTCGACTTGATTCTTATCACACGACACACGGAAGAGCGATACCCTTTGCGACAGGTCTGAAACTCGCAAACCGCGATCTAACGGTGTTTGTTTTTTCTGGTGATGGAGACCTTTTTGCAATCGGTGGAAATCATCTCATCCATGCTGCCAGAAGAAATGTTGATATTAATGTAATCTGTGTGAATAATTTTATTTATGGCATGACAGGCGGACAAAATGCCCCCACTACTCCTTTGGGAGCATACAGTTCTACCGCACCCTTTGGCAACTATGAAATGCCCTTCAATCTGGTTGGTATTGCTGCAGCATCCGGTGCGAGTTACGTAGCACGTTGGACAACCATGCATGTGCGCCGTTTGACAGACTCCATTGCTACAGCTGCAAACAAAAAGGGATTCTGTTTCATCGAGATCGTTTCTCCCTGTGCTACGGTTTTTGCCAGAAAGAATCAGGGCGGAACAGGGCTTGATATGCTCAAAGAATTCCAGACACGGGCTATTATAGATCATGACGCTGATCCTACGCAGATTCCAATCAGTATGGATAATGAGATCGTATGTGGTGAATTTGTAAATGAAGATAGACCCACTTTCTGGGAAAATGTACAAGCTGGAATTAAAACCCGGTTAGAAAAGTTTTCAAACTGGGAAGAGATGCAAAGCAATTTCAGAAAAATTTCTCATAAAAAAGATCGAAAATATACATCAAGTAGAGATTTTTAATTTGTCAGGAGCAATACATGAGTGAACTCAGAGTTAAAATATCAGGATTTGGCGGACAGGGTATCATCCTCTCTGCCTTCATTCTTGGAAAAGCAGCTTCAATATATGACCAGCAACACTCTTCTATGACACAGGCATACGGACCGGAAGCACGTGGTGGCGCTTGTAGCTCGCAGGTTGTTATTTCATCCAAAATTGTTGAATACCCACTTGTTGATACTGCCGATGTGCTCATTGCCATGTCTCAGGAAGGATATGATACTTTTCTACCAATTTTAAAAAAAGGCGGTATCCTTTTATATGATATCGATCTTGTAGAAAAGTTACAATGTCACAAAAATATTATTGCAAAAGGAATACCGGCAACGCGTCTCGCTGAGGAACTTGGCAAAAAGATCGTTGCAAACATTGTTATGCTGGGATTCGCCGCAAAACAGGCAAAAATCGTCTCCCCAAAAGCAATGCAGGAAGCTATCGCAGATTCCGTGCCCAGCAAATTTACCGAACTGAACATGAGAGCATTTCAGGCAGGTTATGATTATAATAAGGAACAAGAATGAGTTTAAAGATCACTCGCGAAAAAATAAAAAATTCTCTTGTTGATAAAATAGAAGAAATCTCAGGGCAAAATGTTTTTGACTGTTATCAGTGTGGGAACTGCTCGTCAGGTTGCCCGGTTGTAGATTATATGGATATTGCTCCACATCAAGTTATGCGACTTGCTCAATTAGGAGCAACTGAGGAAATCTTAAATTCCAAAACTATCTGGATATGCTCCGCTTGTTTGCAATGCTCAACCCGATGTCCAAAGGGAATTGATGTTGCAAAAGTTATGGAAGCTTTCCGAGCAATAAACCTGAGAAAAAGAACGTCACCATTAAATCCTGATGAGATTGATGAGAAAGACCTAAAAGAACTCCCTCCAATTGCTCTGGTTGGTGCATTTAGAAAATTGACAGGATAAAAAAATGGGAAAGCAGAATACAGAAATCAAAATAATGTGAGGAAAAACTTATGAATCTACCTTATTATCCCGGTTGCACATTAAAAACTCATGCAAAGAACTTTGAAGATTCCGCAATGAAAGTAATGGAAAAACTTGGTTATCCACTTCAAGAAATGAAAAATTGGGTCTGCTGCGGGACAGTTTTCTCAATGACAAGTGATGACCTGATGCTCCAATTAGGTGCAGTTCGCAATTTGCTGCGAGCTGAAGAACAGAATCTAAATGAATTGATAATCCTTTGCAGTATGTGCTACAATACTTTGAAAAGAGCAAAACAATTCATTACTGAAGATGAAGAAAATCTAAACAAGGTTAATGATTTGATGTATAAAGAAAACATTCGTTATAAAGGAACAGTTGATATTCATCATCTTCTAAGTATTCTTCGTGATAGAGTAACTTTTGATGCAATAAAAGAAAAAGTCAAAAAACCTTTATCCTCTTTAAAGATTGGATGCTATTATGGCTGCTTTTTAGTAAGGCCAAAAGAATTTGCAATAGATGACTTTGAAGACCCAAGCATTATTGAAGACTTGCTTACATCATTAGGCGCAGATAGTATTGAATTTCCATATCGTTTAGAGTGTTGCGGTGCTTACCAAACTGTAACAAAGAAAGATGTAACTGCTATGCGAACTTATGAGATAATCAATTCTGCCAGAAGAGCAGGGTGTGAAGCAATAGTTACATCTTGCCCATTATGTGCGTTTAATCTTGACCAAAGGCAGAAAGAAACCGCGGAAAAATTTGTAGAATTTGAACATATCCCTGTTTTTTATTTCACAGAACTGATGTCTATTGCATTAGGCTGTGGCTGGGATAAAAATTGGACGAAATTGCATAATGTTAATCCGGAACCATTACTAAAAGAAAAAGGTTTAATATAAAATTACAAATACAATGAAACATTTATACCAACAAAGCATTACAAAGGAGAATCAAAATAAATCTTTTTGGAATATCCCTTTAAGAGATTTTCTTTGTGTCCTTTGTGTGCTTTGTGTTGAAAGGATTTCTAAATGAAAAGAATCGGAATTTTTATTTGCCATTGTGGCGAAAATATTGCCGATACTGTGGATGTGGAAAGGATTACCAAAGAAATAAGCAATTATAGTGGCGTTGCTTATAGCACTAATTATACTTTTATGTGTTCTGACCCCGGGCAGAAAATTATAAAAGATGCAATAAAAGAGAAAAAATTGGATGGGATAATTGTAGCAAGTTGTTCACCCACAATGCACGAAGCAACTTTCAGGAAAGCGGTCGCATCTGCCGGATTAAATCCATATCAATGTGAAATAGCCAATATTAGAGAACAATGCAGTTGGGTCCACTCTAACAAAGAAGAAGGTACAAAAAAAGCAATTCTTATCATAAAATTTATGATTGAAAAACTGAAATTGAATGAATCACTATATCCAATATCTTCGCCAACAAATAAAAATGTGTTAATAATTGGTGCTGGAATTGCCGGAATACAGGCTGCATTGGACATTGCTGATGCAGGACATAAAGTTTTTTTAGTGGAAAAGAGACCATACATTGGTGGGCATATGATTCAATTATCAGTAACCTTTCCAACTCTTGATTGTTCACAATGTATCCTGACTCCTAAAATGGTTCAAATTGACCAGAATGAGAATATTGAACTCTTCGTTAATAGCGAAATAGAATCAATTGACGGTGCTGTGGGTAATTTTAAGGCGAAAATTAAGAGAAAAGCACAATATATTAATCCTGATATATGCACTGGTTGTGGGGATTGTGTAGATGTTTGTCCAGTACTTGTTCCGGATGAATACGAGGAAGGGCTTTCATATCGCAAGGCTGTTTATATGTCGTTTCCACAGGTGATTCCATATACATATACATTGGATATTGATAGCTGTTTAGGGTTAAATCCTATTGCTTGTGGGAAATGCAAAGATGCTTGCAAGGAAGGTGCTATCAATTATGATGCAAAAGATGAAATTATTGAAAAAGATGTTGGTGCAGTAATAGTTGCAACCGGATATGATTTATATCCTATGGAAAATATTGGAGAATATGGTTACGGAAAATATCCAGATGTTATTAGTGGACTACAGTTTGAAAGGCTTCTTTTTGCAGTTGGCCCATCAGGTGGAAAAATGTTACGACCATCGGATGGAAAGCCGGTAAAGGAAATTGCTTTTGTCCAATGTGCTGGCTCACGAGACCCTGAAAGACATCTTTCTCATTGCTCAAAAATTTGCTGTATGTATACAGCCAAACAGGCAAAAATGTTTAAAAATAAGGTGCCGGATGGACAGGCATATATCTTTTACATTGATATTAGAGCAACAGGAAAAGATTATGAAGAATTCATCCAAACAGCACAATTGGAGCAAAAGTTAGTTTATATCCGAGGCAAAGTCTCCCGTATTTATAAAGAAAATGGTAAAATGATTATCAATGCTTTTGACACTCTTTCCGGCAAGAAAATTGAAGCAAAAGTGGATATGGCAGTTCTCGCATTAGGAATGATACCAAGTTTTGGAACTGATGAACTGGCAAGAAAACTTAATCTTTCAGAAGGAACATCTGGATTTCTGACAGAAGCACATCCTAAATTAAGACCAGTAGAAACTGTTAATCCCGGATTTTTCCTTGCAGGAACATGCCAAGCGCCAAGAGATATACCTGAAACAGTTGCCCAGGCTTCTGGGTCGGCTTCAAAAGCGTTATCATTATTGGCTCATGATACTATAGAAAAATCGCCAATTGTTGTGAAAGTTGATGTTGAAAAATGTACCGGATGTGGAGATTGTGTTAAGAAATGTCCTTTTGATGCAATTACTATTGATGAAATTCAAAATATCGCTGTAATTGATGAAATGAAATGTAAAGGATGTGGCTTCTGCATTCCAGAATGCCCTGAACATGCAATAGAGCAAAAGAACCTCTCTGACCGGCAAATTTATAATATGATAGATGCCATATTAGAAAAGGATAAGGAGATTGTAAAAGAAAAAGAATTTGAGCCTAAAATCGTGTGCTTTTTTAGTAATATTGGTGCTTATCAGGCCGCAGACCTTGCTGGTATTGGAAGAATGGAATATAAACCAAATGCTTTAATAATTAGACTTCTATCAATTTCAATGTTAGATGACAAGCATATTTTATATGCTTTACAAAATGGTGCTGATGGTGTGCTTATAAGCGGAAGTCATCCCGGAGAATCACCTTATCCTGGAGCAAGCAAGAAAACAAAAGAAAGAGTAGATGCTCTCAAAAAGAAAATAAAAGAGGCAGGACTAAATCCTGAGAGAATAAGATTAGAATGGTATGCAGGTAGACAAGCAAAAGGACTCGCTGGTTTCGTTGATACATTTGTTGAATATCTTAAAAAGCAGGGACCAGTCCATTCAAAGAATTGGAAACCATTAAATTAGAGGATAAAATGAAAAGAATAGGTGTTTTTGTTTGTCACTGCGGAGTAAATATCAAAGATACGATTGATGTAGAAAAATTAACGGAGCAGCTTGCAGATTATCCGGGAGTAGCACATATTGAAAACTATATGTTTATGTGTTCAGACCCCGGACAAAATTTAATAAAGGACGCCATTAAGAAGAAAAATTTAGACGCTGTAGTTGTTGCTGCCTGTTCTCCCACTTTGCATGAATCGACATTCCAAACTGTGCTAAAGGAATCCGGCCTTAATGAATATCAGATGGAAATCGCAAATATTCGCGAGCAATGCAGCTGGGTTCATACAGATATCGAACAAGCAACACATAAGGCGAAACTTATTACCAAAACAGCTATTGAAAAACTTAAGCTGAATGAATCTCTATACCCGGTTTCTGCACCGGTCACAAAGAAAGCCCTTGTTATAGGTGGCGGCATTGCAGGCATTCAGGCAGCCCTCGATATCGCAGATGCAGGTTTCCAAGTTATTATGGTTGAAAAAAAGCCCTCAATTGGTGGGCATATGATCCAGCTTTCTGAAACCTTTCCCACTCTTGACTGCTCACAGTGTATTCTCACACCGAAAATGGTTGCATTAAGCAAACATAAAAATATCAAACTCTATGTAAATAGCGAAGTGGAAAGCATTAATGGATATATTGGCAATTTCAACGTAAAGATCAAGCGTGACGCTCTGTATGTTGATCCCACTAAATGCAATCTCTGTGACGACTGCACAGAAGTATGCCCTGTGCTCGTTCCAAGCGAGCAAGAGGAAGGACTCGAATGGCGTAAGGCAATTTATATCCCTTTCCCGCAAGCAATTCCTGCAACTTATACACTCGACGTGGAAAATTGCCTTGGACTGGAACCTATTGCATGCGGTAAATGTCGTGAGAAATGTACGGCGGAAGCAATAAATTATGATGCGAAAAAGACGATCATAGAAGAAGAAATCGGTGCAGTAATTGTCGCAACCGGTTTTGACCTTTATCCTGTTGAAAATATTCCAGAATACGGTTATGGAAAATATCCAGATGTGATCACAAGTTTGCAGTTTGAGCGAATCCTCTCTGCAACGGGCCCTACAGGCGGTGAAATATATCGGCCATCTGACGGCACTGTCCCGAAAGAGATCGTCTTCGTCCAATGCTCCGGTTCGCGTGATCCCGAACATCATCTCTCCTATTGCTCGAAGATATGCTGTATGTACACGCTCAAGCATGCGAAGCTCTATAAACACAAGATCCACGACGGACAGCCCTATATCTTTTATATTGATATTCGGGCAGGAGGCAAACGTTATGAGGAATTTGTCCAGCAGGCAGTATCCGAAGAAGGCATCCTCTATATCCGCGGCAAAGTAGCTAAAATATATAAAGAAGGAGACAAAATGATCGTCATGGGTATGGACACGCTCAGCGGCAAAAAGATCGAAGTAAAAGCCGACCTCGTTGTCCTTGCGATGGGTATCGTACCCAGTGAAGGCTCTCATGATCTTGTGAAGAAGCTGAAGATCAACACTGATGACAAGGGATTCCTGTCTGAAGCTCATCCAAAACTGCGTCCTGTAGAAAGTTTGCAAGCCGGATTTTATCTTGCAGGGACTTCGCAGGGACCTCGCGACATTCCGGACTCTGTATCTCAGGCATCAGGATCTGCTTCCAAAGCTCTTATTTTGCTGTCCAGCGACAAGATATATCACTCACCGATCATAGCTTCTGTTGATGAAGACCTGTGCTCCGGTTGTACGATTTGTGTGGGAACCTGCCCGTACGGCGCTCGTGAACTGAATCAAGTTTCCAAAGTTGTGGAAGTGAACGAAATACTCTGTGAGGGGTGCGGCGCGTGTATCAGCGCATGTCCTTCCGGCGCTGCGCAGCAGAAAAACCTTACTGATAATCAGATCGATAATATGATCAAGATAATTGCGAGCGGCAAATAAGCTCGCCCAATATACATGTGGGGTAGGAAATCTCATGAAAGATTTTGAACCAAAAATTGTCTGTTTCTTATGTAAATGGTGTACCTATTCCGGTGCAGACCTTGCCGGTACATCACGCATGAAATATCCGCCAAACGGTGTGGTTATTAAAACACTCTGTTCGTCACGAGTAGACCCGCAGCATGTGCTCCTTGCATTCAGCAAAGGATGTGATGGTGTGTTCATTGGCGGATGTCATCCCGGTGACTGTCATTATCAAAGTGGCAATTATAAGACCAAAAGAAGAGTGATATTACTCAAAAAAGTACTGGAACAGCTCGGACTGAATTCCAGTCGTCTTCTGCTGGAATGGATATCTGCAAGCGAAGGAAAAAAATTCGCCAATACTATGGTAGAATTTACAGACCAGATCAAAAAATTGGGTCCTATTCCAAAAATTAACTGTGAATGAATGCAAAATGAAAAGTGAAAAGTTCCCGTTTTCATTAAATTTTAATAATATTAGGAGGAATCATAATGCCTAAGAACGTTCCCATGGTGAAAATCTATATTTTAGGTGAGGGCTTTGATGTGCCTGCTAGCTCAACAATTATAACTGCTATGGAATATACCGGATTCCAACTTACCACGGGAGTCGGATGTAGAGAAGGTTTCTGCGGCGCTTGTGCAACTCTATATCGTGAAAAAGGTGACTACAAATTACAGGCAGGTCTTGCCTGTCAAACAGTTGTTTCTGATGGAATGTATATTGCACAAATACCTTTCGTGCCTGCTGAAAAACCTATTTATGACATCACAAAACTAACACCTGATATTGATTCTATTAAAACACTTTATCCAACTGTATTCCGTTGCGTATCTTGTAATACTTGTACAAAAGCCTGCCCACAAGATATAGAGGTTATGGACTATGTTCAAGCCCTTATTAAAGGAGATATTGGAAAAGCGGCAGACCTTTCTTTTGACTGTATCCGCTGTGGACTTTGTGCATTAAGATGTCCCTCTGAAATTGTGCAATACAATGCAGGAATTTTAGCTCGTCGTCTCTGTGGAAGGTATCTCCTCAAAAAAAGTCCTGACCTTGAACCTCGTGTGAAAGAAATCGCAGAAGGAAAATACGACGAAGAACTGAATAAACTCACAAAAATGGATAAGGAAAAAATTAAAAAAATGTATTATGAAAGAGAAATAAAACTTGGATAGATTTAATGAAACGTAGATTCAAGTAATAAGTGCAACTTTTGACGATTTTATTAATTGTCAAAGAAAAGTTGCACTTATGAGAAAATATAAACAGATAACCCAAGAGCAGAGATATGAAATATCAGGCTATTCACA
>Ga0268281_1000989_pt1 | contig 17806 bp, 16 predicted proteins | sample saktaG_10_FD_190134 | JGI IMG/M metagenome (GOLD analysis project Ga0268281, IMG submission 190134) | Saline water microbial communities from Sakinaw Lake, British Columbia, Canada - sak_2011_5_24_50m | ecosystem: Environmental > Aquatic > Non-marine Saline and Alkaline > Saline ... | reverse complement strand
GTACACTGAGACATCTTTTAATATCAGCGGGAAAGGAACCTTTAAACCAATGAAAGGAACTAACCCTTTTATTGGTAAAATAGGAGAAAAAGAAGAGGTTCAGGAGACAAAAATTGAAACTGTGGTAGCAGAAAGAGACCTAGGTTTAGTTGTACAGGCAATGAAAAGTGTACATCCTTATGAAGAACCGGCTTATGATGTATATGAGCTTAAAACCAAACCATCCTATGGGATAGGTATATTCGGAGAGATAGATAGGGAAGTAGAAATTTCTAAATTCTCCCTGGAGGTAAAAAATAGACTTCAAGCTCACTATATCAGGCTTATTAAATCTAATGAACAAAAGATAAAAAGAGTAGCCCTTTGCACAGGGTCAGGAGGCTCTCTCTTAGAACAAGTCAATAACAAAGATGTTGACTTATACATAACCGGAGATATCACTTATCATGCCGCCCTTCGAGCCAAAGAATTAGGACTAAATATCCTGGATGTTGAACATTTTGATACTGAAAAATTCTTTGCGGAAGCTCTTTATAATCAATTGATAAAACTTGGGATTTCAAAAGATATTTTAATCAAAAGTAAAAAAATGGAATCACCATATGAAATACTGTAAAAGAAAAAGTATCGAGTATTGCGTATTGCGTATCGCGTGAAGAAAGAAAAATCAGGAGTCAATAAAATGGAAAGGGCACAACTCATTGTGCCCTTTCATCTAAATCTTATTTTTTTCGCAATTGTTCCCCACGCCTATACGCTACCCGTTATACGCTAATTTGCTACTAATGACTATTCATCCTTTTCAATGATAATTTTTGCACCTGAACTGACTTTTTTAAAGACTTTGGGATCTCCTATTATCTTTCCGAAGACATTCACCGGACTGGCTGCCCTGATTTCATTACCCCGACTTACCGGAGTTGTTCCAAAGAAGATACAAAAAGCACTACCGGGCGGCCAATAACCTAAATCACCTTCCGAAACTACGTCCTTTGCATTCTCCAATTCAGCATTAACCGGTATGGAAAAATAAATCTCATCACCCCAGGTATTTACCCTACCTTCAATGGGCAGTGCAGCCCAAATATTTTGTGCAGTTTTGTTATCATTTAAATCGGCACTCATTTTAACATCATTGACGGTGATAATGATCTTTTTATCAAACATATAATTTATCCTCCTTTGTTTGATTAACACTTAAACTTGTTTAAATCCTCTTAACTTACGCTGTACGAAGAGGAAAAATTTAAACTATCTAAAGTTGTTCTTTAGGTTGCTCTTTATTTGACACTCAATTATATTACTCGAACTTTTTAATAGTATCTACTTTTGCTTTGTTTGGTTGATTCTGATCATTTTACCAATCCCATCTTCTTTAGAACTTCAACTAATCGCCTATGATTCTCGGGAGTCAAAGACTGAATTGGTGCTCTTGCCCCACCTGTATCAAAACCTAAAATACTCAAAGCTTCCTTTATAACAACTGGAAAGCTTCCTAAACTAAAAGCCATTCTTAATGGAATCAGGTCAAACTGAGCTTGTCGGGCTGCCTCATAATTTCCGCTTTTTACATAGTTATATAAATCAACAACTAATTTAGGCGCCACGTTAGCAGAAGCTGGGACTGCACCACTGCCTCCCGAAGTTAAAACATTAAATATGACTGTATCTCGCCCGCAAAAAAAATGAAAATCATGTCCAGTAGTGCGAAGTACTTCATTTACATATGTAAGGTCGCCACTACTGTCTTTCATACCAACGATATTATCGATTTCTGTTAGTTTTTTGATTATATCAACAGGAATGTCATATCCAGTACGGGCAGGATTATTGTACAGTAATACTGGCAAATTGGAAGCCTCTGCAACCGTTTTGTAATATTTATATAATTCTTGTCCATTGGGTGTAATAAAAAAAGGAGAAATGACTGAGACCGCATCACAACCCGATTTTTCAGCGGCTTTTGTCAGCAATACTGTTTCTGATGTCGTAATTGCTGCAGTACCTGCATAGACTGGCACTTTTCCATTAACTTCCTCAACCGCAATTTCGAATAACCTAATTCTTTCTTGCCGTTCCAGTGAAAAAAACTCTCCTTGGCTTCCAGCAACAAATACTCCGTGTACGCCTTTACTTATAATATCATTAATTATTCTTCTAAACATATTTTCGTTAATTGAACCGTCTTTTGCAAACGGTGTTACCAATGGCGGGATAATGCCTTCCATTCTAATGGTCATTTTTTATAATTCTCCTTTTGAATTTATTATCCGACAAATTCGCTATTCTTTAGAGTTTCGAATTCTGTAAAAAGATTTGATTGTTTAATCTGTTCTATAATTGCTAAGTCTTCTTCAGTTATTTCTAAATTATCTAAAACACTCAAAGCCTCAAGAAGATGATTTGCTTTCCCGGTGCCATACACTACCGTAGTAACTTCATCGTAAGCCAAGCACCATCTAAGTGCTGCCTTAGCCAATTTAGGCTTATCGGTAAAACCGATTTCTTCAGCAATTTTGAACAGTTTTCCTTTCATGTATGCTTCTCGAGTAATCACGCCCAGCCCCTTCTCTTTAGCTGTTGGAAAAACTTTGTTTTTAGGCTGGTGATCACCGAAGTTAAAATTAATATAAACCCCATCAAAACAATCAGCTTCTATTTGTTTCAAATAGGTATGCTCACCCGAAAAAGTATCAGCACAGGCAAAACGGATTAACCCTTCCTTTTTCAAGGCTTCTATATTGTATCTGATTTTATCAAGATATTCCACATCGTAATCCAAAGCTGCTTTCATAAATGGAATGTTTAAAAATTCAATCTGCTCCCGCTGTAACATTTTCAATATTCTTTGAATTTCAATTTTTAATAAATCATACTTGGCCATTTTCACGTTATTTTGATCATAAGTATAGCCCATACCTTCTGGCCTGGTTTGAATATATATTTCATATGGTATTTTTACTTCTTTTAAATTTCTACCAAGCGCTTCCTTTTCTGTATCCTGTGTAACATCGAAAAAATTAATTCCGTTATCAAAAGCTGCAGCTAATACTTTCTTTCTATTTTCTTGCCCAAATCCCTCAAATATATAATCTGGTTGTGTTGCAAGTTTAAAATTTTCATTAAAACCTCGTGAAGCTCCTGTAGGTAAATATTCATGCCCTCCCAACGAAATAATCGAAATATCCACATCTAATTTGCCAAATTTTTTGTAAATCATAATTACCTCCATATAATAATAAATTTATGCTTCTGAAAAAATATTTATTAAAATGTTATTTTTTATAATCGGTTAAATTAATTTTCACCTCATCTCGAATAAAATAATTTCGAGATGAGGCGCTTTGAATAGGCGTTTTTCGTGTTCCTTTGCAACGACAACGGATACTGATTTATCATTGATTACATACACAAAATATTTTACTTAATACGGTTCATTTCTTTTTCAAAACGTATACATGCATTAGTTAGGCCATCTGGCTGGTTAAATACTGTATATATACCAGTTACCAAAATTTCTGCTCCCCTTTTTAAACTTTCTATCGAATTTGGACAATCTATTCCTCCATCAATAGAAATTAAAAAATTAGTATTAGTTTTTTCTCTCAGATTATTTAACTCATCCAGTCTTTCCAAAGACCCTTCCATAAATTTTTGACCCGCAAATCCAGGCTCAACTGTCATCAAAACTACATAGTCGAGATAATGAATAAAAGGCTCAATGATATCTATTCTTTGTGAGGGATTTATAACAACTCCTGCCTTCATTCCTTTATTTCTAATTTTTGTAAGAAGCCTTATTACAAAACTTGTGCTGTCTATATGAAAACTCACATAATCCGCCCCATATTTCTTAAGTAGATCTATGTAATTATCTGGGTTATTTACCATTAAATGTACATCAGTGATAATATTAGGATATTTTGTTTTGATTGCCTTTACTATACTGGTTGGGAAAAGCAAATTAGGAACATAATTCCCATCCATTAAATCAATATGTAAAAATGTTACATTCCCAGCAATAAGCTCATCAATTTGTTTGCCTATATTTAAAAGTTCGCAATTAGCTATCGATGGTGCATTAATCATTTCAGTTACCTTTCTCTATTTTAATTTTCTATTAATCATGCGATTGAAGAATTTATTAACTTGGTACTATACCCAAAAATCAATAAAACCTATCTTTATAACTTATAATTAGAGAGAATGTTTAGGTGGAATATGATTCATTTTCCTTTGAGGAAAAATATCTCCTACCCAGGGTACAAATCGTTTAAAACCCTCAGCGTAGATTATATTGTGGTTGTTTGTCCAGGAAGCTGCCTGAGCTGCTCGCTGCAATGCAATTTTTTTATAATATTCAACAAGAAACGGTTGAGAAGTAAAGCATTCTAGTGCCTTTACCTTTCTATCGTAAACATCAGTAATATCTATATAGTGATCAATTTGAAATTCGTTGAATTCTGTATAAGGAACTGAGCTTTCAAAAAAGAAAATATCTGGGAATATATGTGGTTTTATGCCAGGTTGGTTTCCAGGAACGGTTGCACATGTTACCGCTTTTATTACTGCGCGGGTAGTGGTGGCATGATCTTCATTGAAAAGATCTTTATTCCAATGAGTAAGTATAATCTCTGGACGTAATTTCTGAATCTTAAAAGATAATTCTTTAATTCTTTCGCGAGTAATAATAAGAGGATAATCACCATAATCCATAAATTCAATGGTTACACCTATAACAGCAGCAGCTTTTTCAGCCTCACTTCTTCTAATTTTTTTACAATCCTCAACATTAGGATTTGTTGTGAAATTCCAATATTGCGCCGATTCCCCTGTTTCACCATAGGTGAGGTCTATTATGTGAACCGTATAACCTTTATTAATATACTTAATTGTTGTACCGCCTGCACGGGAACAAAAATCTGCAGCGTGCGCACTAAAAACTAAAATGTTGCTCAAAACATAATCTCCTTGAATAATCAAACAATTGTACTTTTGTATAATTCTTAAAATATATTTTAATAGATTTTCTATGTCTTTAAAAGTCCATCCTACCCATAAAGAAGGTTAGGGAGAAAAAGAATTAAATCCGGTACAGATAAATATATTGCTACGATTAGTAAAACGGCAAAGATAAAAGGAATACTTTCGATTAAGTAGTCTTGTAATTTACAGTTTAGGGTGCCGCAGACAATATACATCGCTATCCCCACAGGCGGAGTTAAAATCCCCATAGTTACTACAACACATACAATCACTCCAAATAATACAGGATCTACTCCTATGCTCTTTACCAAAGGTAGAAATATGGGGGTAAGCAAAATAATAACAATGGATCCCTCCATGAACATGCCAAATAATACAAGGAAAAGAATAATGATAACCATAACTAAAATAGGATCGGTTGTAACTCCTGTAATAAATACTGTCATCCGTTGCGGAATTTTTTCCATTGGAATACCATAACCAAAAATAGCAGACATGGAAATCATGAACATGATTGCACCAATATCGCTAATGGATTCCTTGAGCGTTTTTATAAGAATCTTACAGTTCAAGTCTTTGTAAACAAAGAACCCGATTACAAGTGCATATACACAAGCAAAAGCACCAACCTCGGTGGGTGTGAACAAGCCAAGGCGTAAACTACCCAACAGAACAATGGGAAACATTAGAGCCCATATTGTTTCTTTCAGAGAGGAAACAATCTCTCTAGGTTTTGCTTTTGTTTTTCTTGCTGGTTTAAAGCCTCGTACTCTAGCCATAATTGCTACAGTCAACATCATCACGAACATCATTATAAGACCTGCCATTATACCTGCAGTAAAAAGCCTTCCTATTGAAACCTCACCTACTGTACCATAGAGAATCATCCCTATACTGGGAGGAATTGTTGAAGTTATAAGAGAAGTAAAGCCAATAACAACTGCTGAAAACCCTCTTGGATATCCCTGTCTTTCCATTTCAGGCCCCAAAATCCTTGATTCCATAGCCGCATCAGCATTGGATGAACCAGAACAACCGCCCATAAAAGTACTCAACACAACGCTTACCTGCGCCATACCACCCTTCATATGACCTGCAAGTTGCATTGAAAGCTTAACTAAACGTTTGGTAATACCGGATGAATTCATAAGACTTCCCGCAAAAATAAACAATGGAACAGCCAGCAAGGCTACATTTTGCGTTTGAGAAATAGGAAGTTGAACTATTGTTGAAATTGGAAGTTCTGGGTGCTGTAAAAAAAACATTGTGCCTGAAATAGCAATAGAAAACCCTACAGGCATCCCAACCATCAATAATATCATGAATACAATCACTACCAATGCCATTACTACTCTCCTTAATATTTATTATTCAGTGGGACAATAAGTCCCGCTGATAAGCGATGAACTATATATTAGTCTCTGCTTTTCTAATTAAGTGAAGAGATTATTCAGTGAGTCTTTTAGCGTTTACATTGAACTTCTTAAACATTTTAATTACTGTGGTAATAATCATAAGAAAAGAGCAAACTGGTACACTGAGCGTAATCCATGTGTAGCTGAGAGCTGGAATGCCCTGAAATGTTCTGGGCCATGTAAAAACAGACAGGAAGGCTCCCAGATATATCAGTGCGGAAAGAAAGATAAAAATAATTATGTATATAACTAATTCCAAAGGTTTTTGAAGATTCTTTGGCATCTTGAGAAAAAGAATATCTATATTGATAAATTTATCATCACGAAAAGCGATATCTGCTCCAAGAAAAGTACTCCATGTAAAGAGCAAAAGTGCAATGTCTAATCCCCAGTTAATAGGCATTCCTATGGTACGCATAACCGCAGATATAACTATAATAAAAACACTTGACAACAGACAAATAATGGCAAAAACAATCTCAACATTACACATCTTTTTATAAAAATCTTTCATTTTCATGTTTATTAACACCTGTTATACTTTTTTATATTTTCACAGCGTATACGAAAATAATTGTTGTTCTTATTTTTTAAAAGAATTGAGTGTTAATAAAGACCTAAATAACAACCAAAATCGTATACGCTGTGAAAATCTTGAGAAATTATTTTACAATAGTTTTACCTAGTTCAGCATAAACTGCTTCTCTTGCGTCGTTAAGTTTAAGATCATCATAAACAGCTCCTCCTGCCTTCTTGAAAGCATTGACATCAAGATCTTTATGAGGAATGTAAGTCATACCTTTATCGATCATAAACTGTCTATCGGCATCAGCATTTTTTTGAAGTAGCTCTGAAACTTCTAAGCCAGCTACATTACATTCGTCAATAAGGATTTTCTGATAGTCTTCAGGCAGTTTGTTAAACCAGTCAGCACTGCAAACTTGGATATTCAATTGATAAATATGCTGTGTCTCAATGATGTATTTTGCAACTTCATATACTTTGAGTTTGGCTGCGGCGGCATAAGGGAGTTCACAGCCGTCAACAACTTTGGTTTGAATGCCGTTGTAAAGATCGCCATACGGAAGCGAAACAGCCTTACAACCAAGAGAATTGACGGTCGCAACCCACACTGGAGCGGGAGCAGTTCTAATCAACATAGGCTTAAGCTCGGTTGGGTTTTTACCCAGCTTATTGGAGAGAACGTTTCTGTAGCCTTGAACATATGCATAGGAAATAACTTTAATTTTAAATTTATCTTCAAGTTTCTGTATCCATTCACCAATGGCCTTAGAATTCAGCAATTTCTTTACTTCGTCCAAGTTCTCAAGGAAGTAGGGAGCATAAAGAACTGAAAATTCATTTACATAGTTGCCTAGACGGGCAGGATCTGTTTGCCAGCCTACATTCGAACCCTGTCGTATTTGCTCAAGAACATCTTCTTCCACGCCTAGTTGCGCGCTTGGGTAAACCTCAATGAGTAAATCACCATTAGTTTTTTCGCCAACAGCTTCAGCCCATTTTACATAAGCTTTGTGAAAAAGATCCTGATCAGTTTGAACATGACCGAATCTTAACACATAGGTTGCTTCTGCTGAACCGTTAATAAAAAAAGCAGACACCATTATCACAACTAGTAAAATTAAAAATATTTTCTTTTTCATTTTAAGATATCCTCCTAAATTATAATATTTAATAGATTTGCTTTTAATTCTCATGCTAATAAATTTTTTAGCTTTTCATGCTTTTACAACTATATCTAACAATTTATTATAGTATCACCTCCCAATTCCTTAATATGTAATTTTCAGCACCTTTGTTCTACAACTTGGGGATAAGCTATAAAATGAATTAATCCTACTTTTATAAATTTAGACATTGACTCTTACATAACGTGCTTCTTTAATTTCTTAATAGATCTTTTTCAACGCTGGCTAAATGATGATACACTTGCTTGTAAGCATTTTTACTGTCTTTGTTTTTAATCGCATTAAAAACCTCAATATGTTCATTTAAATTCTCGTGGCATTATCTATCAACAATTTATATTCTTACTATAGAAATATCAATTTAATTGCACTTCTTTTTAAAAATTTAAACTAATAAATTTTTTAATATTCACTATTTTATTTGTTTGAAAAGACTTGGGTAAAAATGATTAACCATCAACCTGCAAGTAATTCTTAGATGTTCACGCATACAATGTTCACTTTTCTCTTCATCCTTTTCTTCAAGTGCATTAATAATGTCTAAATGTGATTCTTGTGATTTTTTTTCAATAAAAACCGAACTTTGTGTAACATTCCTTGTTAAAACAGCAAGATTTCTTAATTTGTTATAGAATTCTGATAAAAAAGGATTACTTGCTGTAGTAATAATTAGATCATGTAACTTTCTTCCAAAAAAGACACCTTCCTGAGAATTTTTTTCAATATCAACTTCTTTAATTTTTTTCCCTATTTCTTTTATTCTCGCAAAAAATTTTGCATCTCCTTTTAGACAAGCTACTCTTGTCGCCATACCTTCTATGGCTTCTCTACTTTGAAATATATTAAATATTTCCTCTAATGATATCTTTCTTATTATGTATCCTCCTGAAGGCTCTTGTTCAAGTAAACCATCAGATGCTAATCGCCATAATATTTCTCTTACCGGCGTTCTACTTATGCTATATTCATTACTAATCTCACGTTCAACTAAATTACCTCCAGGCAATAATTTTCCTGACATTATATCTTTTTTTAGTTCTTTATAAATGGTATTTTTATTTCTCATATTTTTTTATCCTTAGTATACCAATGGTATACTTATAATAATAAAATAATTTCTTTAGTTTGTCAAATATTTTTCGTTTATTTTAAGTAAAAAAATTGGTTCGAAAACGTATAAAATATAAAAACAAATTAAACTTAATTTTAATATAATAATTTGAGGTAATATTTGATAAAGATAGTTTTTGTGGGAGCATTTCGTCTAAGAAAATGGGTTTTTAGCTACAGAAACTTTCTCATTTTCCTATTTATCACATCGGTTTAAGTGATTCCAAATATAACATTAATAGAGGTCATTTGATTTTTTAGGTTATTGTGGTGTTGGTAATATTACTATTGTGTAAATATATAAGAATACAGAAAGAAAGGTTAACTAAGCAACGAGGTTATATCTTCTGTTTGGTTAAAAATAATAAATTCCCAATGCAAAAGTAGTGAGCTTAAATCATCAAGCTCACTACTAAAATTGCTAAAAAAACAGAGTAGTTGTTTTTGATTCTTATATTAGGAATATATGTAGAGAAACATTAATGAAAAGGTTGTCAAAGAACATCCCACTATAATATTTTTACTCTATTTATTTCTTTTCGCTTAACGCTTTTACCTTTTTTGCAATATGCTCTCCGGTTAAACCAAATATCTTAAGCAGTTCCCATGAGGCTCCGGTTAAACCAAATTGGTCATCCACGCCCATCATATCTAATAATAAGGGGGCGTTATACTTCTTGCCGGCGGCAATCACTCCGGCAATGATGTTTCCGAATCCACCCTTTTGGTGTTCTTCCACGGTCATTACCAGCCCGATTTCTTCAGCAGCTTTAAGAATACTCTCTTTATCCAAGGGTTTGACCGTGTGAATGTTTAGTATCCTGGTCTCAAGGTTATACTCTTTCTTTAAAATATAAGCGGCCCGCATCGCCTCTGCCACCATAGGCCCACAGGCCATAATGCAAACATCTTCTTTTTCGGATTTGTAGTCAGAAGCGAGTTTAGTCTCAAAAGCATCAACAAATTCTTCTTTTTCCCCCCTGAAACGAATAACATTGGCCTTACCGAATGCATAAGGTGTGTCCTCTTTGGTAACAATAGGGGTGGCTTCCCGGGCATATCTGATTACTGCCGGACCTTGAATTTTGGCTACAGCCATGGTTCCCTTTTTTGTCTCGAGAGCATCGCTGGGGACAATGAGATGCATATTGGGTAAATAATACATATTGCTGATTTCTTCCAAGGCCTGATGGGTTGCTCCGTCAGGACCTACCGATAAACCGGCATGGGCATTGGCAATTTTTACATTATAATTATTATAACAAACGGTGGTCCTGATCTGGTCCCAATTCCTACCGGTAACAAAGACTCCGTATGAACCGATAAAGGCAGTTTTACCTTCTTTGGCAAATCCAGAAGCCACTGAGGTCATGTTTTGTTCGGCAATACCCATTTGGAAAAACCGCTCTTTTCTTTCCGTATGATTTTCATAAAATTGATTCATGCAGATTGAATTGGTAATGTCGGCACCGAATGCTACCACCGATTTCGATTCACCTAATTTCTCAAGGGCATTCCCGAATCCTTTTCGGGTTGGCACCATTTTCACCTTCATGGTTTCTGCTTTATTCCACCAGTAATCCCGGCTGAATCTAGGCATCGCTTTATCAACCTTCTGATCGACTTCTTCCTGATATGTACAGGCCTTTTGAAGTAAAGTATCTACTTTTTTTTCATCAAAATTTTTAGCATTAATATCCTGTATGGCCTTTTCTAATGATTCTGCTCCTTTTCGTCCATCCTTGGGGGGTACGCCATGATAACCGACTACATTTTCAGCATAGGATACTCCTTTTCCCTTTATTGTATGGGCGATAATGACTATGGGTTTATCTTTTAGGGTTTTTGCCTTCTCGAAGGACTTTAGAATCTCGGTCATATCATGACCGTCAATCTCCAGGGTATGCCAGCCAAATGATTGCCATTTGGAAAGCAAAGATTCCAATTGCATAACTTCTTCGGTCGGTCCGTCAATCTGCAGATTATTTCTATCCACTATAGCTATCAGGTTATCCAATTTGTAATGAGCGGCTGACATCACACTTTCCCATACTGAACCTTCATCTAACTCACCATCTCCTAAAATACAAAAAGTCCTATAGTCTTTTTTCTCTAATCTAGCATTTAAGGCACAGCCGACAGCAACACCCAAACCCTGTCCCAATGAGCCACTTGACATTTCTAATCCCGGTAATTTAAAGCGGTTGGGATGTCCTTCAAAACCGGACCATAGCTTTCTTAATTTCACCATTTCATCAATGGAAAAATAGCCTGCCTCGCCCAGGGCAACATAGATAGCCGGAGCCTTATGTCCTACTGACCAAAAAACTCTGTCCCGATTTTCCCAGTCAGGATTCGCCGGGTCATGGTTGATCTCCTTTAGGTATAGGGCAGCAGTTACATCCATAATGGATAGGGTACCTCCGGTATGACCGGAACCGGCAGCAGTAATGGCTACCATACTATAGGCTCTCATCTCTTTTGCTTTTTCAATTAACTCTTCAACTGTATAATCCTTTTTTATTTTTCCTGTCCCGGAATCTATAATTGGCATCAATGCCCCTCCTTATTCTAATTCCTTTTTTTCAATCTAAAATAATCTAAAATAGATATCAGATATCAATGGAATAGCTATAAATATTTATATTTCATTATGCTATATGTTATTGTTTTAAAGAAATCCCATTCATTTTTTCATAAAACAAAGCTAATCCAGCATGGTCTATTTCGGTATTGCCATCAGCGATAAGAACCTGCATCATTTCCATGACCTGAGCAGTTAATGGCATGGCAGTATGTAAGCTCCGGCTGGTTTCAAAAACATTGGTCAGATCTTTTAAGTGTAGTTTCATCTTAAAACCGGGAGCAAAGTTTCCTTTTAACATCCTGGGTGCTTTATCTTCCAAACACTTACTACCGGCAAGACCGCCTTTAATGGCATTGAAAATCTTTTCGGGATCTACTCCTGCTTTTTTACCTAGAACCATAGCCTCCGCAACAGCCGCTATGTTTAACGCAACGATAACCTGATTCGCTAATTTGGTGGTTTGTCCAGCACCAATATCGCCTACCAAAGTCACACTTCCACCCATAACATCCAGAATATCTTTGCATTTCTCAAATACTTCTTTTTTGCCACCAACCATAAAGGCAAGTGTTCCGGATTTTGCTTTTTCCTCACCACCGCTTACCGGAGCATCTAACACTTCCACACCTTTTTTCTCAAGCTCCCTGGCAATTTCCTGGGAAGCCAAAGGTGCAATAGAACTCATGTCAACCAGAATTTGACCTTTCCTTACCCCTTCGATGATACCATTTTTCCCAAGCACCACTTCTCTCACCTGAGGAGAATTCGGCAGCATAGTAAAAATCATATCACTATTTTCTGCGACGTTTTTGGGTGATGACCCCCTGTCTGCTCCATATTCCACTATTTCATTTAAAGCTTCTCCGACAACATCATAAGCAATCATATCATAACCTGCATTAATCAGGTTTTTAGCCATCGGTTTTCCCATAATACCGACACCGATAAATCCAATTTTTTTCATTTTTAATTCCTCCTTTAAATTTTTATCCAGGCTTCTCTTAACACACGCTTGGCATTGGCAATAACCACTTCTGAAGATTCATCAGCCAGTGGTTTTACCTCAAAGCTTACCATGGGCGGATTTTGTGGATTTAAGAATCCAATATTCAATAAAACTTTTAAGTATTCGGTGAGTTCTTTGACATCATTTTCCCCGCCCTTAATACCAAACCTGGGATGCTGGTCACCATAGCCGGGATGTTCTTTGTCCTTTAGAATGCAATTACCCATGTGAGCATGGACCAGAAAATCCTTAACCGGCATAATGGCCTGTTCAGGGGTCTCACCCAAAAGGGGAAGGTGGGATAAATCAACCATTAGACCAAAATTATCGAATTCCTTTCTTACTTCCGCTGCCACCCTCCTGGCATCCTTCGCTGGTCCAATTAAGCATTTTTTATCAATTTCCTGGTCAAAAATCTCCAGGGTGATTCCCAGGTCTCCCTTGGATTTAGCATAATGGCATATTTCTTTAATAGAAGAGACTAATAATTTTATGGCTTGCTCCCGTTCCTGGCCTCTTGGGTCTGTACCACTTAAGAAAGCAAGGCTTTTTGCTCCTATCTCGTAAGCCTCATCAACACCGGATTTCACCTCATTTACTGCCTCCTTTCTTTCTGCTTCATCAAAGGAATTAAGATTTAATTTTTTAACCAATAAACGGGGTTGAGCTCCATAAGCAACGGTTAAATGGCTCACTTCCAAAAGTTTTTTTGCTTTTTCTCTTACTTTTGCATCCTTGATCCAGGAAACTTCTACCGCAGTAAAGAAATCATCTTCCGCTATTTTCTGTAAGGTCTCCAGAATCGGTCCTTCCCCTTTCATGACTTGAGGATAGGCCATAAAGTGGATTAATCCTACTTTCATAAATTTATAGATTGAGTCTTGCATCGTGTCCTCCTTTAATTTCTTAATAAATCTTTTTTCACGCCGGCTAAATGATGATACACTTGCTTGCGAGCTTTTTTACTATCTTTGCTTTTAATTGCATTAAAAATCTCAGTGTGTTCTTTTAAATATTTCTGTGGGTAACCGGGGAGATTCCAGGTTTTTTCTTTCATATTTATCCAGAGTTTTTCTTTTAACAAATTACTCAAATAAGTCATCATGGAAAAAAGAAGATTATTATGTGCCGCCCTGGCTACATTTATATGAAATTCCCTATCGAATTCCATCATCTCGGGAATATTGCTTATGGCTCCTTCCATTTTATGCAAGGACTCATAAATAGCATCGATATCTTCCTGGGAAGCCTTCTTGGCGGCAAGCTCAGCAATCTCGCTTTCCACGGCTTTTCTTGCTTCTAACATTTCAAAAGGGCTCTCCTCTCCCTCTAACTCCATGACTCCTTGCTCGTACAAAGGGGATCTGGGCGTATCCTTTATAAAATTTCCTTTGCCTCCCCTGCATTCAATGATGCCCAATATTTCCAGCGCGCTCAGCGCTTCTCTCACTGAAGGGCGAGAGGTGCCAAATTTCTCAGCCAGCACTTGTTCTGGAGGAAGTTTATCCCCTGGTTTTAATCTACCCTCTTTTATCAAATCTCGAACTTGTTCAACTATTTTCATATATACTTTTTTTGTTCGAACTTTGTTAAATATTGTCCTACTCCTTTCTCTATCTCTCTATCTATTTTATCATATTAGTCATATTGTTCGATAATTTTATAACATGATATCATTAAACAATATTATGTTAAATTTAAGACTTTTTTTATTAAAACTCTTTTTTACTTTTTAAGCAATCTTAATTACCCATCATATATTCCGGTTGCCTGGATTTCCACTTTTGCATCCTTGGCAAGCCCGCTGACTTCTATCGCTGCACGTGCCGGGTAGGGTTCGAAAAAATATTGTCCATAAATTTCATTGACCACTTTAAAATCATTCATATTAGTAAGGTATACGGTCACCTTTACCACATCATTTAAGGAAGAACCCGCAGCTTCCAAAATAGCTTTAATATTATCCAGAGTCTGCCTGGTTTCCTTCTCGATACCCCCCTCTACCTTATTGCCGGTTAAAGGGTCCAATGGCAAAATACCAGAAGTAAAGATAAATCCCTTTGCCTTCATGGCCTGGCAAAATGGTCCAAAAGCTGCTGGAGCATTTTCGGTCATAATAATTTCTTTTTTCATTACTTGCCTCCCATATTTTCGATACTTTAAAATATTTTTAAAATATTCTTTACAATCTCGCTTTTGCGATGGGCTTAGATATAACTACATCGTGCTCGGCAACCAGAGAATAATCTGAGGAAAAGCAATCATTAAAAGGAGCCCGATCGCCATTAGAATAACAAAAGGTATTACTCCGCGTATGATATCACTTGTTTTAATACCTAATTCCGGTGCAGCTGCACCCTTAAGGAAAAATATTGCATAAGCAAAAGGTGGTGTTAAAAAGGACATCTGAAGATTTACAATAATCATCATGGCAAACCATAAAGGGTCAAATCCCAACCGAGGAATAATAGGAGCTAATATAGGAACCATAACAAATATAATACCAATCCAATCAATAAACATACCCAAAATAAAACATACAAACATAATAAGAGCAAAAGCCATCCAACGCCCTCCGGGAATAGAAAGAATAAAATTCTCTACCACATCACCGCCACCTGCACTTAAAAATACACTGACGAAAGCGGTAGAACAACCGGCAATTAAAAGAACCATGCCGGTTAATTTAATAGTCCCAAGAGATACATCTCTTAATACTTTCCAACTGAACCGGCCATACGCAATAGTTAAAATAGTTGACACCGCAGCACCCACTGCAGCAGCCTCGGTAGGAGAGGCCACACCAAAATAAATGGCTCCCATGACGGACAAAATAAGTAAGGCAGTTGGTGCCAGGGTGGTAATTAACATCTTACTTTTTTGGCCAAAAGTTAGCTTTTCGCCTTCCTCCTCAAATGAAGGAGCAACTGAGGGTTGAAGATAAGAACGAATTCCGATGTAGAGCATATATAGGCCGGAAAGGAGAAAGCCAGGCATAAAGGCAGCCATAAATAACTTCCCTACTGAAATCCAGGCTACCGGCCCGTAAATAATAAGCATAATGCTAGGTGGAATTAAAATGCCCAGTGTACCCCCGGCACAGATCGCCCCGGTAGCAAGACCTTTATCATAACCGCGTTTCATCATTGCCGGTAGGGCAACCAATGTTAGCATAGTAATGGAAGCGGCAATTATGCCTACGCAGGCAGCCATAATGGTACCGATTAATACACTGGTAATCGCCAATCCACCTCTAAATTTACCAAACCAGATATGTACTGCATCATACATTTTTTCAGCAATACCGGACTTTTCTAACATATTCCCCATAAAAACAAACAAAGGTACTGCCATAAATCCATAATTGGTAATTATGGCATAAACACGACCATATATTAAGTCAAAAGCATTGGGACCAAATAATAAATAACCGGTGATAACACCGACACCACCAATAGGAAGAGCCAGTGGAAAACCGGTGAGTACACCAATGAAAAGGGCTCCGAACATCCCAATAGTGACAATTTCAGGACTTACTACAATATTCATGATAATAGTTCTCTCTTTCTAATTAAAAAATATAGTTCTTGAATAAATTTTGACAGGCTCTGCAAAGCGAAAAGACAGAAACCAAAAACCAATAAAGTTCTAAAAGGCGCAGCCGGGGGAAGCCAGCTACTTTCCACCATTTTTTCACCAAATTTCCAGGAAAATGCTGCCCATCTTATTCCCGCAGAGATAAGGATAATACATATAGGAAAAAGAAAAATAATCGAAAAAATAACATCAATCCATGCTCTTCCTGTGCGGGATAATTTTGTATAGAAAACATCTACCCTAACATGTCCATCATGTAAATAGGTATATGCCCACCCACAAGCACCAAAAGTTCCCATAAGCATCTTGGAAGTTTCCAATGCCCAAATCGTAGGACGATTAAAAGCGTATCTGGAGATAACCTCATAGCAGAGCACTATGATTAAAGCTACAACTAAAAACTTAACCATCTGGCCTGTGAATTCACTAATCGAATTAATAATTTGTACAAGTTTTTTCATATTGATCTAATAACTCCTCCTTGCTTTTTTAACCTTGCTCCGGAAAATTTAGTCCGGAGCAAGGTTAATGCTAAGTATATATAGTGTATATTGATGCTTTAAAAATGATTATTTTATATCAAACATATCGCAAATTTCTTTAAACTTGAGTGCAGAATCATATACTTTTTTGTAACCAGGATCTTTGGCGGACTCAGCAGCATAGTAGGCAATTGCTTTTTCAAATAAGAGTTCTTCAATATCCTTGGGTAATTTCTCCACAACAGTGCCGTATTCCTTATATTTTGCCAGAGCTGTAGAATCACGGACAACCGACTCAGAAAAGAATTCATGAGATACTCTGTGAGCAACCAATTCCACAATGTCCTGTAAATCTGCAGGAAGTGCATTCCAGGCATCCATGTTCACATATAGGGATTGTGCATCACTGGGAGCACGGGAAGATGAGATATACATATAGTCGGTTACTTCATGGAAGCCCATGCCCCAATTCAAAGATGGAGTAATGTATTCAAAGGCATCAATAACTCCTCGCTTGACTGATTCGTAAATCTCTCCACCAGGAAGAAAGACCGGTGATGCTCCCATTTCTTTAAAGATCGAATTAAGGGCAGTGGTTCCACACCTAATTTTTAGCCCCTTGATGTCCTCAACTGAATTCAGTGCTTTTGTAGAATGACACCATACTTCAGCCGGATGAACTGTTAATTGGTCAACAAAGAATACTCCAATGGGGTCATATAATTCTCGAGCCAAATCTTTCCCTTCATATTCCATCCACATCATTAGCTGATTACCAGTATGACCACCTACCCAGTTGGTATAAAAGACACCTGCGGGGACGTAACCGACAGCCCAACCGCCGGATACATGAGATGCTTCTACCGAGCCAGCAATTACTCCGTCAAACTCTTTTCCGGCAGGTATAATGGCTC
>Ga0268281_1000984_pt1 | contig 17919 bp, 15 predicted proteins | sample saktaG_10_FD_190134 | JGI IMG/M metagenome (GOLD analysis project Ga0268281, IMG submission 190134) | Saline water microbial communities from Sakinaw Lake, British Columbia, Canada - sak_2011_5_24_50m | ecosystem: Environmental > Aquatic > Non-marine Saline and Alkaline > Saline ... | reverse complement strand
TTAAACAAAACATGACCTTTGCTATTGAAACTTTTGCTGGAAAACCAGGACTGAAGCAAACAGTAAGATTAGAGGAAGATATAGTTATTACTGATAAAGGAGCTCAACTTTTAACCTTAGCTCCTCACCAGGCTGGTTTTGAAAAATATAGAACTCAGTTTTAGAGAAGGACTCAAGTAAAGCAATACAGAAAAGCTGATAGTATTTTATAAAAAAATCATCAGCTTTTCTGTAGAATATTTTAAATATTAAGATAAATATTAAGAATAGGAATTATAGTATGTCAAATCAGGAAATTATTGATTTTGCTGCCCGGAGAGCAAATGAATATCGTCAAAAATGGTTTGTAATGCATAAAAAGAAAGATGGAATAGGTTTCCATTGTTCAGAATCTTCTATTAGAGCTATTAATGATGCTTTGAATATGCATTTGTCTGATGAAGTATTACGTATTACGACTGGGTTTCGTGGTGGTGGAGGCGGTTATCGTGATAGGTGTGGGATCTTAGAGTCAGGTATAATATTACTTGGTCTTAAATATGGCAGGGTAAAGAGTGAAGAAGATTGCAGTAAAATAAGTTATTTGGTTCGTCTTTTACACCAGCGTTATTTGGACCAATTAGGCAGTATATACTGTCGAATACTACTTCCTTTCCATCGGCTTCACAGTAAAGATGATTCATGTGCCTATGTATATGATATGGGAACTAGAATAGTTACACAATTATTGTTAGAAGCTGATGATTTAATTTTAAAAATGCCTAAACAAGAATTATGTTAGTTTATAGTGCAACTTTGCAGAAAGATATAGGTTTTAGCGTAAATAGAAGGAGAATATTTTACTATGAAAGCAGCAGTATTAAGAGGACCAAAAAATCTATCTATTGAAGATGTTCAGCAGCCTATCCCAAAGTATGGAGAAATTTTAGTAAGAGTAAAAGCAACTGCAATATGTGGTACAGATATCGCAATTTTCGAAGGCAGACCAAAAGTTGATTATCCCAGAATTTTAGGCCATGAATCAGCAGGAGAAATTGTAGAATTGGGAGAGGGAGTAAAAAATTTAAAAGTGGGAGACAAAGTTGTAATGAATCCCACTTCATATTGCGGAATTTGTCTTGATTGCATGAGGGGTGATACAAATATTTGTAAAAACGGAGGTTTATTTGGCCGTGAATTCGATGGGACTTATGCAGAATACGTTACCCTTTCTGAGAATGGAGCTGATCATGTATTTAATGAAGATGTGGTTCAAAGAGTTTATGAACTTACTAAAGATAGAGGGGTAGATTACGTTATAGAATGTGTTGGAAAATCAGTAACAATGAATATGGCTACTGAGTTAGTTCGCCCTGGTGGGACTATCCTTGCCTTTGGAATCAACTCTCAAGGGATAGAAAATTTTAATTCATATTCACTGTATTATAAGGACCTAAAAATAGTTGGTAGCAGAGCCATGCAACCAATTGATTGGCCTACTTCCATAGATTTAGCAAAGAAAGGTAAAATAGATATCGGAACTATTATTACTCACAAATTACCTTTAAAAGATTTAACCAAAGGATTTGAAATGCTTAAAGATTCTTCGTTGAAAGCTCTTAGAATAGTAATAGAAATATAGTTGAGAATTAATAATAAATAAAAAATCAAATGTAAGATAAATTATTATTTTGATATAAAAAAAATTAACTGGGAAAATGCTATGGTATTATTGCCGTGTAAATGTAAGTTTTTGACTGAAGAATATTAAACGAAGCAAAAAAAAGATACAAGGGGCTATAGTAAAGCTATGAAGATTTTGATTAGATGTATTGAAATGGGAATTTGGAGTGGATGTGTGAGAAAGAAAGAGAAGGAAAAATTAAACCGTTATTAAGTCAAGATGATAATATTAAAGTAAGTCAATATGCTTAGCAGATTAGAATATTAATGATTAAGTAATTTACAATTTTAAATAAAATTAAATTTAAGGAGTTTTAATAATGGCAAAATATGTAAAACTAGAAGACCTATCTAAATTAACTAATATCCCAGCAGCTGCTGGTCACTATTCAGATGTTGTAACCGATACAGAATACGAAAAAAGATTGAATATAAATTTTGGTATAAATGATAAGGTATGTCGCTCAAAAAGGGTATGTATGGGTCGTACTGTAATTCCACCAAACACTTGTAATGATAGACACCTTCATCTTAATGCTGAAGCTGCAATGTATGTTATAAAGGGACCTATGATTGCGTTTTTGGGACCCGAAGCTAAGAAAGTTATATGTCCTACGGGGACTTTTCTGTATGCGCCTGAAGGTTTAATCCATGGTGTAGCAAACCCGAGCAAAACAGAAGAAGTTGAGTTGGTGTTTACTTATGGAGGTGTACCTTCTAAAGAAGCAGCTCGGATTGTGTTTATCGATGATTCGGAAAATAAGTATCCGCCAGAAGACTGGGATAAAGTATAAAAATATAATAGTAGATCTAAAAATAATCAAATATATTAATAGGCTCTAAGAAAATTTTAGAAGGTGAAGAATAAAATAAAGACACTTGAAAAGCCTTATAAGACAAGGGTTTTAGAGTTTTCCGAATGGCACAATATATTAAAAGAAAGGAGGTGAGTTCACATATATTAGAAGTAAGGAGGTGAGTTCACAAAAAAACATAAAGAAGGAATTTAGGAAAGGATCTAAAGTTAAAAAAAATAAAGGAGATTAAAAAGATGAAAAAAGTAGTATTATTTATCCTGTTAGTATTGTTTGTTACATCAAGTGTTTTTGCGCAAAGCGCCGTAGATAAATTTCCAGAAAAACCAATTACTCTTATAATTCCGTTCGGTGCTGGTGGATCTCATGATGCACATGCTCGTATCATTGAGCACTTTGCAAAAAAGCACTTAGGTCAGAACCTTACCATAGTACTAAAACCTGGTGGTAGTGGCGCTGTTGGAAGCAATTATGTGAAGGATGCTATTCCAGACGGATACACATTGCTATTCGGAAGTAACGGATGCAATACTGTTCTTCCTATTGTTATGGATGTTGGTTATACCAAGGATGATTTTGCACCCGTTGCCCGTATCAATTACAGTCCTGAAATTATTGTTGCTGAACCTGGCAAGTGGTCTTCAATTCAAGAATTAATAGAGGATGCTAAGAAAAATCCGGGAGAATATTCCTTTGCTTCTTCCGGAATGTTTAATTCCGGACATATTGCTTTTGAGGTTTTTCAGGATGCTGCCGGAGTTACCTTTAACCATGTTCCCATGCAGGGTGGTGCTGATCCTCAGATGGCTATATTGAGCGGACAGGTTCCTCTTTGTGGAGCATTTGCCGACGAAATAATCGATCTTGTAGCAGACGGAAAGTTGGATGCTCTAGCCGTAACCTCTGCCGAGCGGATCATTTCATTTCCGGACCTTCCAACACTACAAGAAATCGGATACCCGGAAGTGGAATGGGAGATGTGGAGAACCGTCCTTGCGCCTAAAGATACTCCCCCTGAAATTGTGGTTAAACTCGATGCAGGTTTCAGAGCAATTTGTAGTGACCCGGAATTCATAGCAACTGTCGAAAAGATGGGTGAGGAAGTATTCTACATGGGACACGAGGATTTCGCGGAGTTCTGGGAAAAAGAAACAGAAAAATTTGAAAAGATATTTGAAGGAGCAGGAGAAGTTTCAGAAGAAGAAATGGATATTTAGAAGAATAAGGATAACTTATACTTCTTGTAAAAAATGAAAATCTTAAAATTTGTGAGGTTGGAGTAATACTCCAACCTCACATTAAATAAGGATGGGATAATGTTTGAACATATAAATAGAAATGAGATTATAGCAGGTGTAGGTTTTGTTATATTTGCTATTCTTGGTTTTATACTCATGCCATCACAAATACCACCATTAACGAAAGCCTGGGGAGTAATGCAGAACCTACCAGGTGGACATAAGCTGTTTCCAATCATCAGCCTGGCATTAATCGGTATTTGTGGTTTGCTTCTCATATTGATGGAATTTGCTCATAAGAAATCCGTAACAAAATTAAAGGAAAGTGAAAGTAAAGATGAGGGTGATTTCAAGGCTTTTTGGGTTACAGTTGCAGCGTGGGGGTTTTATGCAGTAGGAGTACAGCGCATCGGTTATTTAGTGAGTACCTTTGCCCTATTGTTGTTCTTGTTTAGATATTATGGAATCACAGAGTGGAAGAAGATGATAATCGTGGGCTTGCTTATTGTTTTTTTTGTATATCTTATATTCGTTCGTTTAATGAAATTACCATTTTCTTCTCAGGTTATTCTATTTTAGTTCGTTATTAAATAAAATGTTGCTTTAATTATATACAATAAAAGAGAGATACGGAGGAGAGTAAGATGTTTGAACAAATAATTACTGGTTTTTTAATTGCATTTTCTCCATTAACTATCGGTATGCTAATACTTGGTGTAGCTCTTGGAGGGATGTTTGGAGCCTTGCCGGGTCTTACAGCTACTATGGCTATGGCAATTCTAGTTCCTTTTACCTTTTTTTTACCCACAATGATAGGTATACCTTTTTTACTTGGCATCTATAAAGGAGGAATATGGGGGGGGTCGATTCCTGCGATTCTCATCAACGTACCCGGGACAGGAGCCTCGGTTGCGACCCTCTATGACGGATATCCTCTATCAAAACAAGGCTTTGCTAAAAAAGCACTCCTAGTTGCACTAATCGCCTCTGCCGCAGGTGAGTTCTTAGCCGATATTTTCGTTCTCTTTGTGATGGAACCTCTTAGCAGAGTTGCACTCATGTTCGGAGCCGCTGATTTTTTCTCTCTTATATTGGCAAGTCTCATTGTCATGTCAACGGTAAGCCGAGGTAACCCAATCAAAGGATTAATTTCAATGGGTTTTGGACTTTTCCTGGCTACCATAGGAACGGATCCCGCTTTTGGTTTACGAAGGTTCACCTTCGGATCATTGTATTTGACAGGTGGGTTCAGTTTTGTACCTTTAGTTATAGGTTTATTTGCATTCTCAGAGGTCTTGGCTGCTGTTTTTAACAGGAAAAAAGATTCACTTAGTGGATCTATTGCTAAGGATAAGGGACCCGGGTTAACTGGTAAAGAAGTAAAGAGAATAATCCCACCTATCCTAAGAGGGACCGTTGTAGGCACTATAACCGGAATGATACCCGCCCTTGCTCAACCCATTGCGGCTTTTTTGGCATACTCTATCGAGAAGCGAACTGGAAAGAACAGGAAGATGATGGGAAAAGGAGCTATCGAGGGGGTCGCGGCACCAGAGGCTGCAAACAACGCGGTAAACGGCGGTGCGCTGGTTCCGCTGCTTACCTTCGGCATCCCGGGAGATATCGTTACAGCCATCCTGTTAGGAGCCTTTGTTGTACAAGGATTGAGACCGGGACCTCGTTTGATGGTGGATAATCCGGAAATAATGTATGCAATTCTCACAACCCTTGTGGTAGGTAATTTTGTGCTGTTGTTTGTCGGACGATTATTGATTGAACCTTTTTCTCAAATTGTTATGATTCCAAGAAACATCCTTTTACCTATTCTGGTTGTTATGTGTTTTGTCGGGGCCTACGCCATCAACAACAGTTATTTTGATGTCTTCACTGGTTTGATTTTTGGAGTAATTGGATTTTTGATGAAGAGATACGGATTTAATACACCTACCATGGCTATTGCCTTCCTCTTGGGATTCAAGCTCGAGACGTATCTGGTTCAGGCTTTGGCAATCTCTAAAGGTGATTGGAGTACATTTGTGACCCGCCCTATCTCTGTAACTTTGTTAGTACTGGTAGTCGTTATGTTGTTTTACGGTGTATATAATGGTTTACAGAGAAAAAGAGAACAAATATCGGATAATGAATGAAGTATAAAACATGTTTTTAGCAAAGTATAATAAGACACATACATAAAGGGAGTTCAATATGAATAATAAAGAAAAGAAAGGTATAGATGTCCATTCACACTGGATACCGGCAGCGTACATTGATTATATCAAAGAGGGAAAACTCGGGGATTTGGCATCTTATTCTAAAACCGAGGAAGGGGATATATTACAATTTCCGGTGCCCGGAAACGACAAAAAAGCCTGGATACCGATAAGCCAGGAGCTGACAAACTTCAATAAACGCTATAGAGATATGGAAGAAATGGGTATCGAAAAATGCGTAATCGCACCAATCCCCTTTGCAATGCATTATCATGGTGAGGCTGAGCTTGTCTTAGGAGTAGATAAGCTCTTGAACGACAGCACAGCCGAAATGGTTGCGAAATATCCCGGACATATGAAAGGCCTTGCCCATGTCCCCCTTCAATCCGTTAAACTTGCGATAAAAGAGTTGGAGAGGGCGGTTTGTGATCTCAAGTTGAGCGGCGTGCACCTGGGAACCAATATTAGGGGAAAATATCTCGGAGAAGAAGAGTTTTGGGAGTTCTTTGAGGCAGCCGAGGCGCTAAATGCTGTTGTGCTTACCCATCCTATTGATGTAGCCGGATATGACCGAATGCAGAGCTTTTATGCACGTAATTTAGTAGGAAACCCGTTGGATACGACGTTAACTGCCGGCAGCCTGATATTTAGCGGTATTTTCGATAAGTTTCCCAATCTGAAAATCATACTCTGTCATGCCGGTGGAATGGTACCTTACCTCATAGGCCGATGGGATCACGGTTCCGCTGTAAGAGAGGAATGCAAAAAACCGAAAAACGCACCATCCGACTATCTATGTAATTTCTACTACGATATTATAGCCCATTCGAAGGATTCTCTGCGTTTTATGGTAAGTCAAGTCGGTTCTGACCGAGTACTCCTTGGAACAGACTATCCATTCGATATGGGTCTGAGTGACCCTCTTGGCAAACTGAATGAAGCAGACTTTGATAAAAAAGATTTTCAACGTATCATGCGTGATAATGCAGCGAAACTTTTTGGTTTTTAAGAATAGTGACTCTTTTAATGATAGATGTATCGGAATGGATTAGAAGGGTTAAAATGACATTGCTTAAGTATTTAGAATCAAATATTGGTAATGGTATATAATACAAAATCTAAACTCTAGAGGTGTAAAATGAGTACTGAGAAAAAGAAAATTTCGGTTGAAAGGTTAACAAATTTTATTGAATCTGCCTTTATATCGCAGGGTGCCCAAAAAGAACATGCAAATATTTGTGCTCAGCGTATGATAGAGGCGGATCTCCAAAGCATGCACGGACACGGTATTTTCCGTCTTCCTGCATATATGAAGAGGGTAAAGGAAGGAGGCTATAATTTGAATCCGAACATACGACATGTGAGAGAAACAGCCAACAGTGCTCTCGTCGACGGAGATAATGGGCTAGGGCAAGTGGTCGTCAGTCACGCCGTTGAATTAGCAATTCAAAAAGCAAAGGACAATGGAATGGCGTGGGTAGGAACTAGAAATAGCAATCATGCAGGCGCCGGTGGAGCCTATGCTTCCATGGCACTTCAAAATGATATGATCGGTATGTACATGGCCGTGGGTAATGCGAATCACATGCCGCCGTGGGGAGGCGTGGATCGCTTACTTAGTACGAATCCTATTTGTTTTGCCATCCCGGCGGGCAAAGAATATCCGATTCTATTAGATATGGCTACCACGGTTGTTTCCTATGGGAAGGTGAAAGTTCATGCTCAGAGTGGGGAGAAGTTACCCGAAGGGTGGATGGTCGATCGTAAAGGGCGTCCTCTAACCGATCCCAAACTTATTGAAGAAGGGTTCCTCGTACCCATCGGCAGTTATAAAGGATACGGTCTTAACTTTGTGGTGGGAGCACTGGCAGGGGTACTCAATACTAGCGCATTCGGAAGTTCTGTTATCGATTTTAACAAGGACTTTCATACTCCGACGAACAGCGGACAGACCTTCATTGCAATGCGAGTAGATCTATTTAGGGAGGTCGAGGATTTCAAAAGAGAGATGGACCTGCGTATTAGGGAAATAAAAGACTCGACACCTATGAAATCCGGTACCGAAATATTACTACCAGGAGAGATCGGATTTAAAGAAAGGCCGAGAATGATTGAAGAGGGAATCCCCGTAAGTGAAAGCTTGCTCTCCCAACTAATGAAATTGGCAGATGAATTTGAATTATCTGATAATCTGGCGGATGTATAGAATTAGGTTTATGCAATTCTTATATCAAATATCAAATCTCCCGGTTGACAGAAACCTCTACGCTTAAACAACTTATAGGAACGATAGGGACATGAAACAAACTCATTTGGAATAATGGTTTGTTTTGATTGGATATTTCCTGAAGTAGCTCGTTCCTTAGTTATTTTAGGAGCTGAAGTAATTTGTCAACCAGCGAACATAGAGCCGATTCTAAAAAGGAATTAATTTATGTTCACGATATTGAGCAAAAAGAGGCTTCAAATAAAAATATAACCAAATTTAATAATATTTTTGAGGATAGACGACCTAATTTCTACAAAACACTTTGTATATAAGACTAAAATATTATATTGTCTGGATAACCCGGTAGCAAAGTATGATTTTAGTAACCTGAATAAAAAGTTATCTAAAAGTAAAGCTTCAGGAAATAAGGAAATATTATCCTAATTGGGAATACATGGAGATAGGAATAAAAAAATATCATGTTCATTTGGATACAGTAATCCCCCCAAGCATGCCGTAAGTAAAGTAATGGAAACCATTAAAAAGAATACCAGCAGATCTCTAAGCAGAAAGTTTGCTTTCTTAAAAAAGCTATAGTGGGAAAGATATGGTATTTATGCTAAAGGGTATTTTGTGTCTACAGTAGGGATAGACGAAAAAGCGATCCGAAGATACGTAGAATCACAAGAGGAGGAAGAAAAAGGACAAGCAAAGCTTGAGTTTTGAAAGCACCACGACTGTAAAGGCGTTGGTATCTATTGTACAAATTTTGAGTAATGCACAACCTTAACCTAAAAAATTGATCATTTTTGCGTCACCTATTCTTGTAGAATATTAATAATCAAATATATTCACGAGAGTTATTCTCAGCCGATAACCTCTTACAGTCATCTGGAGATCGTTAATCTAAAAATGAATAAAATCTCTTCTTATTATACACTCCTCTATAAAAAAGGAAATTCTTTCAGCTACTTCAGAAAAAGTTTTATGTTTCCATATATACTTGTACCGGTAATTCCTAAAAGGAAGTAGTTTGAGTATAAAATAGAAGACTCGTATTCTTGAATAACAAAATCTACAACAGCTAAAGGTTCGTCTTTGGTCATGTGTGTTTTTCATCTCTATTTTTAATCTCTTAGGGTTTAATTCTCCGCAGCTCTGCTGCCGCGGGGAGATTCATGTGCGCCCAGCATGGATGATTACTAGTCGGGGAAAATCCGATATGGGGGTTGATAGTACCAACCATTACTGATGTAAGGGGACGACATATGAATTAATCATCTACTTCCTACTCGATTTAAATAAAAATAAAGGAGGAAAATAAATATGTACGGAGGTTATACTAATAAAATTCTTAGAGTAAATCTTAATAATTTTACTACTGAGATTCAGCAATTAGATGAAAACATTATCAGAAAATATATTGGTGGTAGTGGCATAGGTGCTAAATTTTTGTATGAAGCAACAACTGAACTAACGGATTCCTTGTCTTCTCAGAGCCCTATAATATTTATGACTGGTCCTTTAACGGGAACTGGAGTCCCTGGGGCCGGAAGACACGAGGTTATCTTTAAATCTCCACTTACCAATATTTTTGCACGTTCTAGTGTTGGTGGCAGTTGGGGAGTAAAGTTAAAACGATCAGGTTTTGACGGAATTATTATTTCCGGAAAATCCGATAAACCAGTCTATTTATGGGTTCATGATGGAGAAGTAGAATTTCGTGATGCAAATCATCTTTGGGGCAAAGACACATATGAGGTAGATAAAATTTTAAAAGGAGAAACAGACGAAAAGGCAAGTACAGCAGTTATTGGCCCAACCGGGGAAAAAAGTATAAAGATTTCATGTATAGTTCATGACGGTAAGCACGCTCGTGTGGCTGGAAGATGTGGTGGAGGAGCTTTGATGGGTTCTAAGAATCTTAAAGCAATTGTAGTGTATGGAACCCAAAAAATTTCTGTTAATCAACCCGAAAAACTTAAAGACTACATAAAAGAAATGCTTCCTCATATAAAAGAAGCTGGTAAAGGAATGAGTGAGTTTGGTACTGGTGGGGGAATATTGAATTACGAAAAATTAGGAAATTTCCCTCATAAGAATTGGGCACTATCCGATTGGGAAGAGGGAGCAAAAAAAATAAGCGGTCAGGAAATGGCTAAAACTATTTTAACAGGAAGATATGCATGTCGAGATTGTCCAATTGCTTGTGGAAGGGTAGTTAAAATTACCGAAGGTCCTTTTGCTCCAGTAGATGGTGCAGGTCCAGAATATGAGACTCTTGCAGCATTAGGAAGTAATTGTTTAGTAGACAATCTTGAAGCAATTGCCAAAGCAAATGAATTATGTAATAGATATGGATTAGATACTATGTCAACCGGAGGGGTAATTGGCTTTGCTATGGAAGCTTACGAAAAAGGTTTAATTAGTAAAAAAGATACCGGTGGTATTGAGCTAAAATGGGGTGATGGCAAAGCTTTGGTAAATATGGTTGAAAAAATAGCAAAAAGAGAAGATATAGGTAAATTATTAGGAGAGGGTGTAAAAAAAGCTGCTCTTGGAATAGGAAAAAATTCTATAGAATTTGCCATTCATACCAAAGGATTAGAGCCTTCCTATCATGACCCGCGTTGCTTTTTTAGCCAAGCTCTTTCTTACGCAACCACTAATAGGGGGCCGTGTCATAATGGAAGTCAATCGCATGCATGTGAAATGTCATGCACTCAACCCGATATAGGAATAGATAAACCTCAGGATAGACATCAAGTAAAGGGGAAAGCTGAGTTTACAATAAAACTCCAAAATTTAATGTGTAATTTTGATGCATTAGTCATGTGTAAATTTATGCATACTTCTGGTGCAATAAAAGTTCGTCCCATGGTAAATTTCTTAAATTATGTTACTGGTTTAAATTTGGATATTGAAGAGTTTATGAAAACGGGAGAACGAGTATTTAATCTACAAAGACTTTACAATGTAAGATGTGGAGTAAGCAGGAAAGATGATACCTTACCTCCAAGGTTCCTTACTCTAAAAAGAGATAGAGATAAACTTCCCCCATTAGGAGAATTGCTTAGTGATTATTATGATTATCGGGGATGGAATGAGGAGGGAGTGCCTACAAATGAAAAAATAAAAGAATTGGATATATGAAATTTATAAGAAAAAAAATGAAAAGCTAAAACTCAATGTATTTATTATAAGTAAAAAATAAAAGGAGAAAAAGATGTCTAATAAAAGATTATGGGAGATAGGAAGTTTTAAAGTTGAAGCACCAAAAGAAAAAAGTCTACAAATTTTATTTTCACCTCAGGTGGATAAAAACATAGAAAATTGTACAGTATTAATGTCCACAATAGCTCCTCATTCAGGGAAAACTGGTATCCATACTCATCTAGTTGATGAGGTGATATACATTATAACTGGTAGAGGTGAGGGAGAAGAAAACGGAAAAACATTTAAAATAGTACCTGGCACTATAATATATGCCCGAGCCGGTGTTGAGCACGATTGCAGGAATTTTAGTGATGAAACCATGCAAATGCTTTGTGTTTTTGTACCTGCCTTACCTGATGAAATTGTAGAGAATATTACAAAAAATGCAAAGTTACGTGTAAGATAAATTCGGAAATTCTAATAATCAAATATAATAAAGCAACATTTTTTTGCACTGTAGAACAAGAGAATGTCGCTTTATCATTAAGTATTTTTGCATTATTCGCTAAATTATAAAAAATAGATAAAGAATTAAACAAAAACCAATTTATTCTCGAAAAGTAAAATAGTAAAATTTGTTAATATCTATTTTTTATTTGTATGTTGATAAATAAGGTTGCAAAATAGAAGAGCTTACTAAGGAATATTTGATTTAATGTAATTGTGCTAAAATTATTATGATGAGATGTTGACAATAAGAAATTTTTGTCTTAACTTAAAAATTTATAACTTTTTATAACTTTTGTAAGAAACTTTATAATTCAATCCCCATGTCTATGCGGATGGTTATATTCGAATAAAAAGTTTACTAAACTGTAGATTAGATATTTAATAGAATCAAATAAATTAAATAAAAAAGTATATTTTGATAATCTTTTAGCAGACCCCAAATTTAATGTTAGTCTGAGACCAATAGTATTTATTAATTGTTAACAAGTACTGATAAAGCTTGAGCCATAAGTTAATAACCGTAAGTGTTATTTAAATGAGAATATTTTCTTATCTATGGAAAATTAGTTGAATTATGGATAAAAGAGGGAAAAAAGATGTTTAAGGTAAGACTTATATTAAAAAGCGATCTAAAAAATAAGTATTTATCTGAAGTGATAGAATTTAGCTATTCTAGTCCAGTAAAAATTTGTAAAATTTTGAAAGACGCAGAAATTAACTATATTGATATTAGTTTAGTAATAATAGAAAATTCAATTATAGACGATAATTATATAGTTGATAAATCTTGTGATATAAAATTATTTCCAATGATAGTTGGAGGTTAAAGAATGTGATGGAATTAAAGTATGTTAAAGGGGCGATTAAACTTTCCTTATAAGATAAAATACATTAAAGATCTTTACTATTGATTCCTACGCCTTTACAGGAACGGTACATTCAAAACTCAAGTTTTACTTGTCCTATTTCTTCCTTTTCTTACGATTTTACGTATTAGCGGATCACTTTTTCGTTTATATCTACCGTAGATACAAAGTATCCTTTGCCTCAAACGTCTTTTTCACCCTAGCAATGGTGCATATGTATCTGAACTTATTCAACTTCCCGCTTGGGGATCTACCGGTATACTTTTTCGTAGTTTCCACTCCTTTGCTGTACCGCATGCTTCGGGGAAATTACTATATGGCGATTTAATAAAGATAAATCTGCAGGATGGTTTAATTACTCTATATAACCTATATAACCCGGAAAGAAAAATATCAATCGAAAAATATCCTCCCCAGCTCTTAAGCATTTTAAAAAGCTGGGGATTAATTCCTTATTTAAAGAAGCACGGAGAATATTCTCACTTGACTAATAAAATATAAAATCAATTGTAAAAAATATCTATTCTCGAGCAATACCAGCTTTTTCCATTCTTTCCATTGCTTCTTCTAATCTTTTCTCTTCAACAGTTAGGGCAATTCTTACATATCCTTCCCCGTATTCTCCATAACCGATTCCAGGGGTTACGATTATCCCCGTTTTTTCTAATAAGAGATTAGAAAATTCCATAGAACTCATTTTGTTTAAAGTGGGAATCCAGATGTAAAAAGTAGCTTTAGTCGGCTTTAAATTCCATCCTAATTTATTTAGTCCATTTATTACTACATTTCGTCTACCGGTATAAATGCTATTCATCTTCTCTATATTATCCTGAGGACCGGTCAAGGCTTCTATCCCGGCTTGTTGTATTGCCTTGAATACACCTGAATCGATATTAGTTTTTATAACAGAGAGAGCTGAAATAGCTTCTTTATTTCCTACTGCAAAACCCAATCTCCAGCCGGTCATATTATAAGTTTTGGATAGAGAATGAAATTCAATTCCCACCTCTTTAGCTCCTTCTACTTCCAGAAAACTGTTGGCTTTATAATCATCGAAGGTCATCTCGGAATAAGCAAAATCATGACAAACCAAGATATCATATTTTTTAGCAAATTTTACTACCTTTTCGAAGAAATTTTTGTCAGCTATAGCAGCAGTAGGGTTGTTAGGATAGTTGATAAACATTAATTTAGCTCTTTGCGCAATCTCTTCATCTATTTCTTCTAAGTCAGGTAAAAAATCATTTTCTTCTAACAAGGGCATGGTATAAGGGAAGCCATTAGCAAATAGAGTTCCTGTTTTATAGACCGGGTAACCGGGATCAGGTATAAGACTGAAATCTCCCGGGTCAATAAAAGCTAGAAAGACATGGGCAATCCCCTCCTTGGAGCCGATAAGGGCCATAACTTCTTTATCCGGGTCTAAATCAACCCCAAATCTATTTTTATACCATAAGGCAACTGCCCGCCTGAATTCAGCTGTTCCTGCATAGGGTGGGTAATCATGGGTTTTGGGGTCTTTAACGCTTTCTCTCAGTTTTTCAATTATGTTATCAGGTGTTGGTTGGTCAGGATCACCTATACCTAAATTAATAATATCAACCCCTCTTTTTAGGGCTTCTTCTTTTTTCTTATCGATTTCTGCAAATAAATAAGGGGGAATAGTTTGAATTCTTTGTGCTATTTTCATTAATAAGTTTCCTTTCTATTAAAATTTTTAAAAAATGATAGACAGGCGAGACGCCTATCCTATGGTTTTATATAGATTATTGAGGGTGTAAGCAATACACTCCAACTTCTTTTTTTTCAAACTTGAAACTCGTAACCTGCAACTTGCAAACTATATCTTTAATTGGCAAATTGGTGAATCGGCTAATCGGTCAATTAAATTTCCATTTCTCCCTTGAATACTAATTCTGCCGGTCCGGTCATGTAAATGTGTTCATCATCAGCCCAGTGAATATATAAATCTCCTCCCGGTAAGTGAATTGTAGCTTCCCGATCGGTTTTTTTATTTAAAACGCTGGCTACTAAAGCTGCACATGCCCCGGTTCCGCAAGCCAAAGTTTCTCCTACTCCTCTTTCCCATACTTTGAAATTTAACTCTTTATTATTTATAATTTGAATAAATTCTGCGTTAGTTTTTTCAGGGAAGAAGGGGTGATTTTCAATTTTTGGGCCAATTTTCTCTACTGGTATAGATTGTACATCATCTACAAAGACTATACAATGAGGGTTTCCCATAGAGACACAGGTGACTTTAAAAGTCTGCTCGGAATTTATCTTCAATGTTTCATTCACTACTGTGGGAGTATTTTCACCGGTCATAGGTATTTCTCTTCTTCTTAATTTAGGAGTGCCCATATCAACTTTAATTCTTAAAACTTTTTTATCTTTTAAATCTTGAAAAATTAGTTCAGGAGTGATTATACCTGCTAAGGTCTCTACAGTGAATTTATTTTTTGAAACCAATTTATTTTCGTAAGTATATTTAGCGAAACATCTAATTCCGTTTCCGCACATCTGGGCTTCACTGCCATCATAGTTAAAAATTCTCATTCCTAGATCTGCCTTAGATGAAGTTAAGATAAGTATTAATCCATCTGCTCCAATTCCAAAGTTACGATCACAAAGTTTTTTTGCCAGATAAGAAAGAAATGAGGTATCGCCTAATGATTTATTTAAGCAATCTATTAAAATAAAATCATTTCCCAGACCATGCATTTTAACAAAATTTATTTTCATATCTTCAGCACATCTTTCATCTCGTAAAAACCTGCGGGTTTGCCTTCTATAAATTTTATAGCCTGGATGGTGCCATAGGCAAAAGTGTTACGACTATGGGCTTTATGAGTAAGTTCTAATCTTTCTCCTAAGGCAGTGAAGATGACGGTATGTTCTCCGGTAATATCGCCGCCTCTAATAGAATGAATGCCAATCTCTCCTCCTTTTCTTTCTCCAATTATTCCTTCTCTGCCATAGATTGCTACTTCATCCAGACTCACCCCTTTAGCTTTCGCAATTTCTTGGGCCAACTTTTTTGCCGTTCCACTGGGAGCATCTTTTTTAAATCGATGATGTGCTTCCACAATTTCTATATCGTAATCATCGCTCAAAGCAGCGGCAGTTTCAGCTGCAAGTTTAAATAGTAAGTTTACTCCTAAAGACATATTTGGTGAAAGAAGAAAAGGAATGCCCTGAGCTAATTTATTAATTTCTTTGATTTCTTCTGAGGAGAACCCGGTAGTGCCCATAATCATAGCTTTTTTATATTTAGAAACAATTTCCAGATGCTTTAGAGAAACCTGGGTATTGGTAAATTCAACCACCTGGTCGGTATTTTGAATTATCTCTTCCAAATTATCTTTGATAATTATTCCAGTTTCTCCCAGGCCCGTTACTATTCCCCAATCTTTTCCCTTCTTAGGATGAGAAGGGGATTCAATTATGCCTGCTAATTTCATATCTTCGTTTTGACGAACTAACCGGGCTACCATGGAACCCATTTTTCCACAGCCGCCACAGACAATAACATTAATCATTTATTATTCCTCCAGTAAACCAAATTTTATCAAGTCTACTTTTAATTTAGCCAGATTATTTTCACTCATTGGACTCAGAGGTAACCGTAAATCGCCGGAAGGTAGCCCCATTAACCGGGCACTGGTTTTAACCGGGATAGGATTAGTTTCGTAAAACATGGCATTACTTAAGGGATAGACTTTAGATAAGAAAAGTTCTTTAGCTTCCTGATAATTTCCTTCTTCGAATTCCCTGACTACATCGGAAACATCCCGGGGGATAATATTGGCTACCACCGAGATTACTCCTTTGCCCCCAATGGATAAGACTGGAAGTAATAATTTATCATCTCCGGAAAGAAGCGTAATTTTTTCTCCGCATAATTCCATTATTCGGGTCATCTGATCTAAATTTCCACTGGCTTCTTTTACCGCCACAATATTTTTTAATTCGGCTAATTCTGCTAATGTTTCAGGCAGCATATTTACTCCGGTTCGGGAAGGAACATTATAGACTACAATTGGTATATTTACTTCTTCTGCTATCTTTTTAAAGTGTAGATACAATCCTCTCTGAGTAGGTTTATTATAATAAGGGGTAATTATAAGAGCCCCGTCTGCCCCCGCTTCTTTAGCATGAGAAGTTAGATCTAAAGCTTCTTTAGTGCAATTTGAGCCGGTTCCGGCAATGACCGGGATTCTTCCTCCTACTGCTTTTATAGTTAATTCCACAACTCTTTTATGTTCTTCATGAGAAAGAGTAGGGGATTCCCCGGTAGTACCACAGGGGACAATACCGTTGGTTCCATTTTTAATATGAAACTCCACCAATTCTTTTATTCCTTTTTCATCGACCTCATCATTTTTGGTAAATGGGGTGATCATAGCTACAAAAGATCCTTTAAACATTTCTGTTCCTCCTTTATTTTCGTATATCGTATATCGTATTGCGTATATCGTAGGACAGGCGTCTCGCCTGTACTAATTCGCCAATTGACCTATTGACCAATTTACCAATTAAATAGTTTTTAGTTATCGGTAGCGTCACGGCTTTGCCGTGAAATAAGTAAGACACGGAGCACGCAGTGCCTCTAGATAATGAGGGCGTATGCAATATGCCCCTATTTGCAACTTGTACCTTGTATCTTGTAACTTCTTTTTCTCTTTACGCAATACTCGATACGCGATACGAATTTAGCTCCATGCTAAATTCAATTAGTTACCACAATTCCTGCCTTTTCTAATGATTTGTTGATTATATTGTAGGCGAACTCTCTGTCTTTCCATTCCAAAAAGATTAAAATATCTGTTTTGATAGTAGTCATTTCAATTATATTTATATTATTTTCAGCTAAGGGCCGGGTAATTCTCTCGATAATACCAGGTGTTTCTATAAAATCTCTACTTCTGGCAATAATTAAGGCAATGTCTTTTTTTAAGGTAACTGATTTTAATCTTTCATCTTCGATTACTATAGGATGGATTAGGTCATAGGATTTTTGAGTAAAATTTTCTGTAACATAAATCCCAATATGTTTTGTCCCGATAGAAACTCCGTATAGACTAATATGATTATCGGAGATAGGAGTAATTACCTTTTTTAATAGTCCCGGAGTATTAAAAATTTCAGTTCCCAGGATAGTTAACATAGTTAGTTTTTCTTTAAAAAGAGTTAATTTACTTTTAAAAGCCCCAATTATCTCCGTACCTTCTGCTGCTAAGTTTCCGCTTT
>Ga0268281_1000983_pt1 | contig 17948 bp, 13 predicted proteins | sample saktaG_10_FD_190134 | JGI IMG/M metagenome (GOLD analysis project Ga0268281, IMG submission 190134) | Saline water microbial communities from Sakinaw Lake, British Columbia, Canada - sak_2011_5_24_50m | ecosystem: Environmental > Aquatic > Non-marine Saline and Alkaline > Saline ... | reverse complement strand
TACCGGAGGCCGCCACCTGCCGGGCCAGATTGTTGATCCCTGCCAGGGGATTCTGTCTGGTAAGCACCGCCGACAGCGGTCCGTCCATCCCGGCATCGGTATGATCCATTCCTGTGTATGCGATGTGTCCTTCGGCATCCGTTCGTCCTCCCATCGTCAGATCGCCGCTTGCCACGAGGATCAGGTCGCCTTCCAGTATTCCTTTGTTATTGACGGGGCCCGTGCGATAGACCGGTGTTTCAAATCTATAACCGGCTCCCAGGGCATCCAGTCCCGCGGCCATGGAAAACAGTTTCGTCGTTGACGCGGGGGCGAATAGTTTGTCGGCATCGAGCTCATAGATCGTTTCCCCGGACTTGAGATCGGAAACCAGGATTCCCCAGTGAGAATGTTTGTAGCTGGCGGTTGTGATTAGGGATTTAATGTTTTGAGAGAGTTTCGTCTCAGCATGAAGTATTACGGGTAACGCAATAAGCATTCCGATTATTATTGAAATAAATGTCTTGCTTGTAGAACGCATAGTTGAATCCTTTCTTAATTGTTACGGTTACTGGTTGACCGGCAGCGTGAGGAGCGGCTGTGCCGTTTTGAGCTCTCCCGCCTGCAGAGAAATGAGCGTTCCCACCAGTATGAAGTATGCCTTGGACCTGGCATCATCATCGGCAATGTAGTACCATTTGTCACGGTAGAAAACTGCGGTGTACGCATCCTTCGGCCAGGTTGTACTGACTCGTACGGCAATGAGACCCTGATGCAAACCTTTCCGGTTCATCATGTCACCCTTGAGAAGTTCATATTTCTGTGTGAGACCCCTCTCTGTATCTTTTTCGGGCACCTCCACATTGCGCGCAAGATCGTAGAGGACTCCGAAACAACTCTTAAATTTGATGGGGACTTCGTTGTGCCTTTTGTTTTTCTTAAGGCCTGCAGTAAGATCCCTCACCGGTGTTAGTTTTATACTTGAGATGATCTTACCTTCCGGAGCGCCGATCCTCTCGGGATTGATGCCAAGAAGCTTCTCGACTTCGTCGGCTTCCTCAGGCCCGGTATATCGTAATTGCATGGTGCCGTTGCCTTCCTTATCGACACCAACGAATTCAATATCACCACGTAATTGCATTCGGTAAAATATATCTGCAAGATCAAGGAATTTAGAATAAGGAACATCTCTTACCTTGGTCATTTCGGGTTCGAAATTATAGAGTTCACCGATCCGTTGCACGACGGTCCACATAAGAGAGCTGATACTCCAATTCGCCCGAGTGAGGAGCAGAAACCGATCCAGATTAATTTCCTCCATAAGCTGCTTTAGTGCTTGCTCTCCCTGGACAGGTGTGTATGTAATAGTTGGTTTTTCACCATAATCAGCGCCAAGAGTCGGTGACACGGAATTTGCGAATAAATCACTTCCCTTGCTATAGATTGTCCCCGCCAGAGACGCATTGACTGAGTAGCTGAATGATGACGAAATCGAACCCACCTTAAGGAAAAATAGCGGTTCGAAATACTTTGCCCGGACAAGATTGATTAGCAGTTCTTCGTTGTTGCTCTTCTGAATACTTACGTTGTAGTCGAGGCGATTCCCTTTGAGGGCTTTCGGCCCAAGAGAGCATCCCGCCATGATTGAACACAATAGAATTGCGAAAAACTTCCATCCCCAATTCATCTTTGATTTCATCACACTCTCTCCTCCATCAAATGAACCTTTCAAATTTCTACATTTCTTGAGTTAGCTCCGCATGTATTGCAGGCATGGGGCTCAAAAAAGATACTAAAACACTTTATATTATTAAAAATGACTTCTTATTCGTTACGTAAAGTTTTAAATTCAGTAGTCAGGTTAGCAAGGGTCAATTTTCAAAAACAGAACAAATAGGGGTTATGGGATCGGGGTCTGCAACAACACATTTGGCGTGTGTCTTATCGGTCAGATTAAATGAGTAAATTCGGCAGAAAAATAATATTAGTAAAGACAAGTATAGTCTTCAGATCCCACCTTTAGCTGAAATTTATAAAACAACTACAGCAAAAAAACAAGGGAAATTCCATAATTCCTTTTCACTGGCGAAGCTGAAAGTAAGCCGTGACAATTTTATTGAGCCTAAGTTATGAAGGACATCTGTCTATATCAACGCCAGACTGTCGGCAACAGCCATGCCGGCAAGGGTCGGTTTCAGGCGGCCGTCTTTTATTTCCACGAACCCTCTTTCCGCGAGCAGTGATATCATCTCCGCCTTTTCCGATACGAGGTTGTATCCATAGCGCATCTTGTACTCCTCAAAGTGGATTCCTCTTTTTGTCCGCAATCCCAAAAAGAGGGCCTCTAGGCGCAACTGTTCATCGGTCAGCGTTTCCGAAGCCGCCACGGGGGGCTTTTCTCTTTTCAAATCTTCGATATAGGCGTGGAGGGATCGGTAATTCGACCACCGTCCGCATCCGTCAAAAGAGTGCGCCGCCGGTCCCAGACCAAGATAAGGCGTATGATCCCAGTATTTTTGGTTGTGTCGCGATTGAAGCTCCGCATTTCTTGCGAAACTGGACACCTCGTAGTGGATGTAGCCCGCCTTCTCAATGATCCCCGACGTTTGGAAGAAAAGGTCGGCCAGGGTTTCCTCTTCCGGCATCGAAATTTCCCCCTTCGCATGTCCGATGCCTAAAGGGGTTTCGGGTTCAACGGTAAGCTGGTAGCAGCTAAGGTGCGCCGGTTTGAAGGAGAGGGCAAGGTGAAGGGTATCCGTCCAGGAGGTGACTTCCTGCCCCGGAACGCCGTAGATAAGATCCATGCCGATATTGTCAAATCCCGCTCTTTCCGAGGCTGTCAGCGCCGAGAGGGCCTGACGGCGATTATGCCTCCTTCCCAGGAACTTCAGGATATCGTCGTCAAAGGATTGGACGCCTATGTTGATGCGGTTGATTCTCAGGTTGCGCAATGCCTTGAGGCCGTTAAGATCGATATCCGCCGGATTCACCTCTACCGTGATTTCTGCCCGGGAATCAACGGTAAACCTGTTTGCCGCCACGTCCAGGATAGCTCCCAGGTCTTTTACTGAAAGCACCGAAGGCGTTCCGCCGCCGATGTAGACGGTATCAAATTCGGAAAATCCCGTCCGGTAAATGTCCATTTCCCGGCGGAGGACATCGAGAAAATTTCCTATCAGGTCGAGTGATGTTGTCGAATAGAAGCCGCAATAGCGGCACTTGCTGCGGCAGAAGGGGATGTGGATGTAAAGGCCGGGCGGCGCATCCATATTTTTTTTCCTTTTACAAAGGCGTTAGTTCTAATCGGCATCGGATCTCAGGACAGCGAGGAAGGCGCCCTGGGGAATGCTTACCGAGCCGATCATCTTCATACGTTTCTTGCCCTTCTTCTGTTTTTCCAGAAGTTTTCGTTTCCTCGTGATATCGCCGCCATAGCACTTTGCCGTGACATCCTTCCTGAAGGCGGAAATGGTCGTCCGCGCAATGATATCGCCTCCGATCACCCCCTGTATGGCAATTTTGAACATCTGCTTGGGAATCTCTTCCTTGAGCCGTTCGCAGGCATTAAGAGCCCGGGCACGGGCGCGTTCGCGGTGGGCGATCTGTGATAAGGCATCCACCTTTTCCCCGTTTACGAGGATGTCTACCAGCACCAGGTTGCTGGGACGGTAGTCGATCAGGTCGTAATCAAAGGATCCGTAGCCCTGGGTGACGGACTTGAATTTATCGTAGAAATCAAAGATCACCTCGGCTAACGGCATTTCGTAGGTGAGCTCGACACGCTCCGGGGTAATGTAATTGAGCGTGGAGTTCACACCGCGTTTTTCCATGCACAGTTTCATGACAGCTCCAAGGTACCTTTCGGGAAGCATCATGGAGGCGCGGATATAGGGTTCTTCCGAGCCGGCGATTGATCCGGGATCAGGGTAGTAGGACGGATTGTCCACATCCATGGTTGTCCCGTTTTTCAGTGTGAAACGGTAGCGTACGCTGGGTATGGAAAGAATTATGGAAAGGTCGTATTCCCTCTCCAGCCTTCCCTGAACGATTTCGAGGTGCAACAGCCCCAGAAAGCCGCAGCGAAAACCCTGTCCCAGGGCTACCGAGGCGTCCTTCTGATAAACGAAGGAGGCATCGTTTAATATGTATTTTTCGAGCGAATCGGCCAGATCCTGATAGTCGTCGGAGTCGATGGGGTAGATGGAGGCGAAGACCACCGGTTTTACTTCCCGGAAACCGGGCAGCGGCTGGCTGCAGGGTCTGCCGTCTAAGGTGACCGTATCCCCGGTGCGGACATCAGAGACGGTTTTAACTCCGGCAATAATGTAACCTACATCGCCGGCGGAGAGGCTGTTGCGCTTCTGCCGGGAAAGCAGAAACCGGCCCACCTCCTCGACCTTGTAAGCGGCATCATTGTACATGAAGCGGATGATATCCCCGCTTTTTACCGTACCGTCGAAAATACGGCAGTGGATTACCGTGCCTCGGAAGGAGTCGTAATGTGCATCGAAAATAAGGGCGGCAAGGGGGGCTTCGGTATCACCCGCGGGAGCCGGAATCCTCTCCACGATGGCCTCGAGAATGGCTTCTATCCCCGTCCCTTCTTTTGCCGAACATTTAAGGTGGCTGTCCGGATCGAGCCCCAGCTCTCTGTCTATCTGTTCTATGACTCGATCGATGTCTGCTGACGGGAGGTCAATCTTATTGATAACGGGAATGATCTGGAGGTCGTGTTCCATCGCCAGGTAGAGATTGGCAAGTGTCTGGGCCTGCACTCCCTGGGCCGCATCGATCAGAAGAAGCACCCCCTCGCAGGAGGCTAAGGAACGGGAGACTTCATAAGAAAAATCCACATGGCCGGGGGTGTCGATGAGATTGAGTGTGTATTCTGTACCGTCCCGCCCCTCGTAGGGAAGCGAAATAGCCTGGCTTTTGATGGTGATGCCCCTCTCCCGCTCGATATCCATAGTGTCGAGGATCTGGTCCTTGAATGTCCGGGCATCGGAAACACCCGTATATTGTATCAGCCGGTCGGCAAGGGTTGATTTCCCGTGGTCGATGTGGGCTATAATGCTGAAGTTACGTATATTTTCCATTAAATCCTGGCCTTTATTCTTGATGGTCTATTAAAAAGCCCAAAATTCCCTCCTCATTAACGGGGGAAGGATTCCTGGACTTTTTACGAAACGATCAATAATTGGTGGCTGTCCTCAATAAAATCGGCTGAGTTCACTGACCGGAAGGGTCGCAGTTCCTGACGGTCGATGGCGTAAAAGAGGCGATTAATACCACTAACGAATGGCTTTATCAATAGAAAGTTTTCCCTGGCCCCTTTGGCTCATAGATTTCACATCGCACTTCAAGTAATTAGAGTAATCCGTGTAATCTGCGAAATCTGTGGATTAAAAAATATCAAAAATGGGTCTAATCTGATTACACAGCGTCTCAAAACCCTCGGGGTAAAGGGACTGCGCTCCGTCGCTGAGAGCTTCTTCCGGAGCGTGGTGCACTTCCACCATCAGTCCGTGAGCGCCTACGGCAACAGCGGCACGGCTTAATGGAATCACCTGATCGCGACGTCCGGCGGCATGGCTGGGGTCGACTATGATGGGAAGATGGCTTTCCAGTTTCACGGCGGCGACAGCCGAGAGATCCAGCGTGTTCCGGCTGTGGTGGGAAAAGGTACGGACTCCCCGTTCACATAAAATAACCTGCGTGTTTCCGCCTTCCATGATGTATTCTGCTGCCATGAGCCATTCTTCAATAGTGGCAGCCATCCCGCGTTTGAGAAGAACCGGCTTTCGTGACTGCCCTGCCCGTCTGAGCAGGCTGAAGTTCTGCATGTTCCGTGCCCCGATCTGAACTACGTCGGCATATTCCTCAACTAATTCAAACGTTTCTTTGTCTAAAACCTCTGTAACAACCGGCATTCCCGTATCTTCGCGCACCCTGGCCAGGATTTGCAGCCCTTTTTCACCAAGACCCTGAAATGAATAGGGTGACGTTCTCGGCTTGAAAGCCCCTCCTCTGAATATTTGCGCCCCGGCCTGTTTCACTTTCCGGGCGATGATTAAGCACTGCTCTTCGCTTTCAACTGCGCAGGGGCCCGCAATGATGGTCAGATAAGCGTTGCCTATTTTAACATCTCCTACCTGCACGATGGTGTCTTCAGGCTGGAATTCACGGCTTACCAGTTTGTACGGATGCGTGACGGGAATGACGTCCTTGACACCGGCCAGTCCCAGAAAATAAGAGGCATCAACGGCCCCTTCATTATGCAAGACACCGATAGCCGTTCGCTCCCCTCCCGGAATAGGGCGTGCCGTATACCCTTTTCCATGGATGGCTTTAACTACAACGTCAATCTCTTCCGGTTTCGCCTTTTTACTCATTACAATTAACATGGTGTGCTCCTTTTCTTTTTAATATATCCCGATAACAGAAAAAGGGGATGCAGGTATTTCCCACAGCCCCTTCTTAACTTGAAAAAAAAAGACCGTGGCCAGGAATGGTCACGGTCTTTGAAATACTATCATTTTGTATAATCAGGTCCCGGCGGCCCACTCCCTTAAGGCATTATTAAACCACCAGCACCAAAAATAATTTTTATTCCCTGTAAGTTTTCTCATTCTCAAATTCCTTATGCTTCAAACTTATTTTGCATAATACAGAAACCTGCCTCCCGTTGTCAAGAAACTTTTTCAAACAGTACCGTATCCTCACATTTGCTGAATAACAGACAGAAATTTAACATTACTGAGAACTATAGCAGTCAATACAGTATTAACAATCAATGATTAAAAAGGAGGTGGGTGCCTTCTGTGCTTTTTGAGCCTTTCGTGGAAATCATCGAATTTTTTCTTTTGATCATCGTTCAATTTCTCTCTGATCCGCCGGAAGCTGTCATCTATGATTGCCCTGATGTGAGGATCGGTTTGCGTTTTGATTTCATGAATCCTGTTATGTGATTCCTGCAAAATATTTTTTATTTCGACTTGTTGAGCATCCGTGAGAGCAACATCTCGAGACATTCTTGCAAGCAATGTTTCCACTCGTCCATGCTCGCCCCTTCTGAAAAAATCTGAAAGCTTATACTGGATGTACTGCTGCATTCCCAGTGAACCTGCCAGTGCCCCGAGAATGAAAACGAGAAAGATTATTACCCACATCTTTGCTTTTTTCATGATGTCATCACCTCATACCCCCCATAGCTGTGTGACGGTATACCCGACAGGGTCGTTAAGAAATATTTTCGTAAGTTCATATTCAGGTTCGAAGACACCAATCATCAGAACGAAAGACATTGTCAATATCAGGATACATGTCGCGGGAACAAATCGCCACATGAACTTATTGGAAAATACGACAATGCTCGTATCGGTTTTCAGCGGTCTGAGTTTTTTTATATGATCCATCACCCCCGCCTGCCATGCCTCACCGAATTCTATCGGTTGTTTTGCATGGTATGCGGCGGTCAAGGCTTTTAATGTCTTTTCAAAATCACTGTATGAGAAATTCATACGCTTCTCCTTTCCTCGATAACACCCGCAAGCAGCCTGCGAAGCTTCTTTCGCGTTCGGAATAAACGGACTTTCACATTGGCGGCGCTCCACCCGAGAAGCTCGGCGGCTTCTTTTACCGACAATCCTTCCAGGTAAACCAATTCAACGACCATTCTATCTTCGGCTGACAGCTTCTCCAACACCCAGGCAAGCACATTCCGTGCTTCCTCTTGCTCTCCTCGTTTGCGGAATGACTGGTCCGATGTATTTGATGAAACGTTTTCCAACCATTCCCGGTGCTTTTCCGAGAGAGAACTCATGGGAAGTTCCCTGATACGGTAACGTTCTCTCCAGAAATCATAGCATGTTCTGACGGCGATTGAAGAAATCCAATGCTCGAAACTTCCCTTTTCCTTGTACGTAGGCAGAGACTGATACGCCCTGATGAATACATTGTGGGCCGTCTCTTCAACGGCATCATACGGTACACGCCAGTTCACAATCCTTGCCACGTGATTTTTGTAACGTGTCAGTAGTAAAGCAAAGGCATCGGCATTGCCATCCATAACCTGTTTTATAATTTCTCTGTCACTGAGTGTCCTTATATTGTTACGCCTCACGATGAACAATTCTATTCAGTAATTACCGTCATATGTAATCGAAAGAAATTCAACATGCAACAACTATCAGACACATCCTCTCAACTCGAGTGGTTTTAATTATAAAGTCGAAGAAAAACTCACGACGGTTACAAAAAAAATTTCGTCCCACGCCAATGCGGAGAAAATGAAAAGTTTTAGGAACACTTTGTGTGAGGAATACCATATTCGGGAAGTCTTGTTTTTTATCATGTCATGGAAAAAAATTTGTAACCACTTTTGCAATTGATACGACTTATTAAGAATAGTTTTCGATTCGTGTGAAGAGTTATTTCGTGCCCGGCAACGGCAATTCGGAAAAAGCAAATCATATAGAAAGGAGTTACATAGATGAACGTTAAAACACTTCCCGTAAAAAAAGATGTTCGAATGAACGGCATTATGGTCTGTCTTGCTACAGGCATATTGTTTTTAACCGTCGTGAGTATTTTCCCAGCAATGGCACATCCTCCAGGGGATATGCATAATCCCGACCGGATTGTATCGGTTCTCAAAGAGCGGATGCAGTTAACAGACGAGCAAACAGAAAAGCTCCGAGTGATTTTTGAGGAACAGGACAAGGAGATGAAATCTCTCTTTGAAAAATTTCACGAGCGACGTCGCAGTGAAGAATCGAACATGAGGAACGAAATGGATACGGTACGAAAAAAAGCGGAAACAAAGCTCTTATGCAGCGCTCTTATGCAGCAAAAGTAAGGCGAAAAAGACATGAGACAACTTATTCCTCGTTTGATCTTAACACTAGTAATTTTTTTCACCTTGATCGGTTGCGCCGTAGGTCCTGAATTTTCCCCGCTAAACCTAACCGTTCCCGAACGATATACATCTGATCCTTTTCCGGTACAGACGGTGGGCGTGGAATATAAAAGTGATGGAGCACAGAGCTTTACTTTTACCGAAGATCTGTCTGCTCAGTGGTGGACCCTCTTTAATTCCCCTTCACTCGATCAAATCATCAGGCAAGGGCTCACAGATAGTCCAACACTGGCCGCCGCGCAGGCGGCGCTTCGCAAAGCCGAGGAGGATCTGCGGGCAGTGAAAGGGTCGATCGTGTATCCTGCGGTCGACGCCGATCTACAGGCAACTCGTCAGCGCACGTCCGGCAATGCCAACAGTGGCGCAAGCGATACCTACAATCTTTATAATACGTCAGTCGCTGTTTCCTACACACTCGATATTTTCGGAGGGGGACGCCGCCAAATCGAAGCCTATCAGACCAAGGTCGATTATCAGCGATATGCTTATGAAGCAGCGTATCTAACCCTTACCGCCAATATAGTTACGACAGCCATCCAGGAAGCCTCCCTGAGGGCGAAGAAAGAAGCGACGATCGACATGATCGCCATGCAGCAAGAGCAACTGAGTATAATCCAGAAACAATTTAAAATGGGCGCAGTATCCAAAGTGGACGTCCTTTCGCAGGAAACAGATTTGGCAACAACCAAGGCCGACCTTCCGCCACTGGAAAAACAGCTTGGCTCATCGCGCCATGCTCTGGCTGCGCTCACTGGACAGTTTCCCGGAAGTGCAAAGATGCCCGAATTTAGTCTAGATTCTTTACACCTACCACAGGAATTGCCTATGAGTCTCCCATCGCAACTGGTAAGACAACGTCCAGACATCCGAGCTTCTGAAGAACTTCTACACCAGGCATGTGCAGAGGTTGGTATAGCAACAGCGAATCTGTATCCTCAGATCACACTTTCTGGCGGTTGGGGATTTCAGGCTGTTGGGACGGGAGTCCTTTTTAGCGGAGAAAGCGTCATATGGAATCTGGGCGCCGGTCTTTTACAGCCGATATTCCGTGGTGGACAACTCACCGCTGAACGGCGAAGCGCTTTGGCCGCTTATGATCAGGCGGCGGCGGAGTACCGGCAGACGGTTTTGGAAGCGTTTCAGGATGTGGCGGATGTTCTGCGTGCACTGGAAACCGACGCCCGGACGTTGCGGGCTCGGGCAGAAGCCGAGGCCGCGGCGAAAGCAACGCTCGCTCTGGTGGAAAAACAATATGAACTGGGCGCAACAACCTACCTTGCACTCCTGATTGCTCAGAGAGATTATCAGGAAGCGCGTATCAATGTTATTACAGCCCGGTCTCAACGCTATGAGGATACGGCAGCTCTTTTCCAAGCACTGGGAGGTGGTTGGTGGAATCGTTCGAAAAAAACGGCAAAAGCTGAATGATAAAATACATATACAAACTAATTGATGTAAAGAGGTAATGTTAAATGACTAAACGAATGGTCATCATGCTGATTGTGGCTGGCGTGATTTTCGGCGGAATTTTCGGTTATAAGGGATTTCAGTCCTCCATGATGAATAAATCTTTGGCTGCAGGCACTGTCCCTGTGGTTACGGTGTCGGCTACTGAGGCCGCCGTGGAGGAATGGCAGCCGCAGATTTCAGCGGTGGGCAGCCTGCGGGCCGTGCATGGCGTTGACGTGACAACCGAGGTTGCCGGCTTGGTGCAGAGCGTAGACTTTAAATCGGGGGACAACGTCAAGGCAGGTCAAGTGCTGGTACAGCTCAATGCCGATACCGATATCGCCAAATTGCAGACGCTGACGGCAAGCCGTGATCTCGCTCGAAGTGTCTATGAACGAAGCAAAAAGCAATTTCTGGTCAAAGCGGTCAGTCAGGCGTCGCTGGATGCCGATGAGGCTGATCTGAAAGTCAAACAGGCGGAGGTCGCCCAGCAGCAGGCTCAGGTGGACAAAAAGACCATCCGTGCGCCCTTTGCCGGTCGCCTCGGCATCAGTGCGGTGAATCTCGGACAATATCTGAATCCGGGTGATGAAATTGTTACCCTTCAGGCGTTGGATTCCGTCTATGTCGATTTCTATCTTCCGCAACAGGAATTATCACGTGTAACCCTCGGGCAGACGGTTGTTGCCTCCCTTGATGTTGCTCCCGATCAAGAATTTACAGGCAGAATTTCCGCGATCAGCTCGAAAGTGGACCCGGAGACGCGCAATGTTCAGATTGAAGCCATTATTGCCAATCCTCAGCATAAACTGCTACCCGGCATGTATGCTACTCTTAATATTCAGGCTGGCCCTGCTAATCGCTACCTGACGATCCCGCGTACCTCTGTTACCTTTAATTCTTACGGCGAAACCGTGTATGCAATTGAAAGTACTGAGGGCACAGATGGGATAAGCTCTAAGCTTGCAAAACAGATATTTGTCACTGTTGGTTCTTCGAGAGGAGATCAGGTAGCCATTCTTAAGGGTATCAAGGAGGGAGACATCGTGGTGACAAGTGGTCAGCTCAAATTGAAGAACGGCAGTCGTGTCAATGTTGATAACGCAGTTCAGCCTCTGAACGATCCATCCCCCAGTCCGGTCGACAAATAATGGAGATCAAATCATGAAATTCACCGATATTTTTGTCCGCCGGCCTGTTCTTGCCACCGTGATTAGCTTGTTGATTCTGGCTTTAGGGCTTCGTTCCATCAACATGCTTCCCATACGACAGTACCCCGCAACCGAAAATGCCGTTATAACAGTCACTACAAACTACACCGGTGCCGATCCTGAACTGGTTTCCGGCTTCATCACCACGCCGCTGGAAAATTCCATCGCCCAGGCCAACGGTATTGATTATATGACATCAGAGAGTACGCAGGGGACGAGCACTATCAAAATCTATCTGCGCCTTAATTACGATTCCGGCAATGCCATGACCGAAATCAACGCCAAGGTCAATGCTGTGCTAAACAAATTACCGTCGGAATCTGAACAGCCCGTTATCAACATGTCCAAAGGTGAGATGATCGGTTCGCTGATGATTACTTTCCACAGCAAAGATATGCCCATAAACAATATCACTGATTACCTGATCAGGGTTGTACAGCCTAGATTACAGGCGGTGGAAGGTGTTCAGACGGTTGAAATTCTGGGTAAGCAGGAATTCGCCCTCCGGGCCTGGCTGGATCCGGACAAAATGGCTGCCTATGGATTGACCGCCACCGATATAAGCGGGGCTCTTGAGGCCAACAACTATATATCAGCGCTGGGCAGTACGAAAGGACAGATGGTAACCGTTGATCTGACTGCGGATACTGGCATGCACACCGTTAACGAGTTCCGCAAGCTGGTAATCAAGTCATCAAACGGAACAATTGTTCGTCTGGAGGACGTTGCCACTGTCACCCTTGGTTCAGAAAGTTATGACTCTTCAACGCACTTTGATGGGAAAAGCGCGGTTATGATGAGTGTCAAGACTGCTCCCAGCGCCAATCTGCTTTCTACTGTTAAAAAGATCCGTGAAGTTTTGCCTGATATTCAAAGACAGATGCCGCAAGGCCTTGAATGTACAATCGCTTACGATGCAACCGATTATGTAAACAGTTCCATCAAGGAAGTTGTGAAGACGCTGATCGAAGCTCTGCTAATCGTCATGCTGGTCATCTTTTTGTCTCTGGGATCTATCCGTTCGGTAATCATCCCCATCGTGGCCATTCCCCTGTCGCTTGTCGGTGCATTTTTCTTAATGCTGATTCTCGGTTACACTATTAATCTGTTGACACTTCTGGCAATGGTACTGTCCATCGGCCTGGTTGTGGATGATGCCATTATCGTAGTGGAGAATATACATCGTCATATTGAGGAGGGCGTTCCTCCCTTAGAGGCATCGATCAATGGCGCTCGTGAACTTGCCAGTCCGATTATAATCATTACCGTCGTGCTGATAGCCGTGTATCTACCCATCGGGTTTATGGGTGGTCTGACTGGTGCGCTTTTTACCGAATTTGCCTATACACTGGCGGCAACCGTGGTGGTATCGGCCGTTGTTGCACTGACACTGTCGCCCATGATGTGTTCGCATTTGCTAAAAACATCTGACCCGGATAAACATCACCGTTTAACGGCATTTACCGACAGACAATTCAACCGTCTCCTCTCTAGTTATGGGAAGGTGCTGCATGGCACGTTGAACTCTCTGCCCGTAGTCGGCGTGTTCGCCCTGATAGTTTTTACGAGTATTTATTTTCTCTTTGTCAATTCGAAAAGCGAACTTGCCCCACAGGAAGACCAGGGATTTATCATCGCCATGTTTACGGCGGCGCCGGATGCGACTTTACAACAAACACAACTATACTCCGATCAACTGGCTAAAATTCTTTCACCTGTTCCTGAAATCGAGCATATTTTTAGAGTGGAGGGAATGGGCGGAGTCAACGAAGGATTCGCTGGCCTCGTGTTAAAACCATGGGATGAACGAGAACGAACAACCAATGTTATACACCCGGAAGTTCAAAATAAACTTGGCGTTATTGCGGGAGCTAATACGTTTGCTTCTCAACCTTCATCACTCCCCCAAAGCGGCCACGGCCTGCCTGTCGAATTCGTGATCGGAACAACCGATTCTTACGAGCGCCTCAATGAAGTGTCGGAGTCTCTCATGGCAAAAGCACAGGAAAGCGGTTTCTTTATGTATGTGGATAAAGATCTCAAGATTGACAAACCGAAGGTGCAAGTTGAATTTGACCGCAACAAAGCCGCATTACTCGGATTATCTATGTCTGACCTCGGGAAAGCGCTGGGGTCCATGCTGAGCGGCGGTCATGTCAACTATTTCAGTCTTTCAGGACGCTCGTATAAGGTAATTCCACAGGTGAAACAGGGTTCACGGTTAACCGCCGATCAATTGAAAAACTATTATATTACAACATCCGGTGGCAGCTCCATTCCGCTTTCAACCATTGTACGCTTAAAAACAACCGTGGCTCCTGAATCCCTGAGTCACTTCCAGCAACTCAACAGCGCAACGATATCAGCGATTCTCACGCCAGGCATCACCTTGGGCGAGGCTCTTGAAAAACTCAATGAATTGGCCAAAGATGTGTTACCTCAGGGATACAGCGTCGATTACTCGGGAGAATCTCGTCAGTATGTTCAGGAATCGAGCACCTTGGTGCTCACCTTCATTTTCGCCATGATTATCATTTTCTTGGCACTGGCAGCTCAATTTGAGAGCTTCCGCGATCCCCTTATTATCCTCATCAGCGTACCTATGGCCATCTGCGGTGCACTGATCTTTCTATACCTAGGTGTAGGAGAGGTTACCCTGAATATTTATACGGAGGTCGGGCTTATTACTCTCATTGGACTAATCAGTAAAAATGGCATCCTTATCGTCGAGTTTGCGAACGATTTACAGCGAGAAGGAAAGAAAAAACGAGAAGCGATCGAACAGGCAGCAGCCACTCGTTTGCGGCCGATTTTAATGACTTCGGCCTCTACTATATTAGGGGCCTTCCCTCTTGTCTTGGCATCGGGTGCAGGTGCAGCAGGCCGCTATAATATCGGGCTGATAATTACTACCGGCATGGCTATCGGCACTTTGTTTACATTATTTATTGTGCCGGCGATGTATTTGATGCTGGCGCATAATCTCCATCCAGAAGATGCGGTATTAGTTAGTGATGAAGAGGTTGTGCAGGTCTCGGAATGAGAAAGTAGGAGCTTGATATCATGTATCGTAATTTCTTTATTGTTTTTTTAATAGGATTGTCATTTATTGCTTTTGAGGGGACCTTGATCGCTGCACCACTTCAGGGCGAAGATTGGTCTATCCGTGTCGGCGCACTGGGCATCTATAAGCCTGATTATGAGGGGTCCGATGATTACGAATTGAAAGGTTTTCCTCTTATTGACATCACTTTGCGCGATACGTTTTTTTTAAATGCACCCAAAGGCTTGGGGGCCTATGTGTGGAATCGCAATGACTTTAAGCTCGGTATAGCTATCGGTTACACCTTCGGGCGGGATGAGGACGACTCCAGCGACCTTAGAGGGCTTGGCAATATAGACGGTGGCGCAACTGCAAATGTTTTATTTGAATGGGCGATTGGAGATGTCGCTCTTGATGCACGCTATGAGGAACAGATCACCGGGCAAGATACCGGTTTTCAGGTTCATTTCGGCCTGGGTTATGATCTGCGAATAGCGGAAAAAACCAATTTGAAACCGTCGATAAAAACAACATATGCAAGCTCTGATTATATGGAGGAGTATTTTGGCGTCTCACCGAGCCAGTCCACCCGATCAGGCATGTCGGCTTATGATGCGGCTTCCGGTTTCAAATCACTCGGATTTCACATTATGGCAACTTATAAGCTGGATCAGCACTGGGGAATTCAGGCTGGTGCAGGTTATGACCGGTTGGTTGGCGAGGCCGCTGACAGTCCTGTCGTAAAAGATGAGAACCAATACCGTGTAAGTATAGGCTTATCTTATAAGTTTTAATTCTATTATTTTTTTCAAAAGGGCACAACAAGGCGATTGAAGAAGGACTGGCAAGTCCGCTACGCTCCTACGCCAGCCTCGTAACCGCAGCGTTATGCACTTTATGAGACTCAAAATCCCCCAGGCTTTAGCTCATCTCGGTTCGAACCCGAGCTCCGGCACCATAGAAGAATCAAAGGGTTAGCTCAATACGAGTTAGCCCTTTTTATTTTGCCTGGAAAATCTGGTGAAAGTTGCCAAATTCTTACGAGGCTCCACGGAGGTCTTAATGAAAAAACTCCTTTCGAAATTCTACGAGAGAGGTTACAATGATATCAAATTCGTCAGACGAGGTCGGAGCCATCACAACATCTACAGGCAAAGCGTGAAAAATACGAGCCTATTGCAAAAGACTATAAAACCTATGTAAAATGGTGGAAGGTCTGGAGAGAAAAAAGAGTCTAAAAAATCTGGGGTATCCAACTCATGAAAAGATTCCTCTTGCTGTGGATTTCGTTCATCGTTGCCTTGACTGCCCCTCTCCTGCACGCCGCTGAGGCGGCAAAACCGTCAGGGCAGGTAACTATTCTGCAGGAAATACTCATTCTGAACTCATACCATCCCGGTTATACATGGTCCGACGATGAACAGGCCGGCATCATCGACGTGTTTCGAGCGAAAGATGAAAACTGGCTCCCTGTCATTGAATATCTGGATCTCAGGCACCTGCCCGATGGAAGGCATCTTGCGGAACTGAAGAAACTTCTTAGTCTCAAGTATGAAAGCAAGAAGTTCTCGGTGGTCATCGCGATGGACAACCCCGCCCTGGATTTCGCCATTGACAACCAGGCGGATCTTTTCGGGAACGCCCCCATCGTTTTCTGCGGAATAAACAATTACACCCACTCCCTGTTAAAAGGACGCTCCGATGTCACGGGAATCGTGGAGGCCATCGACATTGCCGAAACGATCGAGGTCATGCTCCGCCTTCACCCTGCCACCCAAGAGATTTTCAGTCCCAACGACTACACAATGTCCGGTTTGGCGGTGCGTAAAGAACTTGAGGCATTGGTTCCCCGATTCGGCGCCAGGGTCCGATTCCTCTTTAATGATCCCCTGACCATGGAAGAACTGTTGAAAGAGATAGCGCGATTACCCAAGGACAGTCTTATCCTGGCGATAAGTTTTATCACCGATAAATCCGGCGGCACCTTTGATACATCGGAAAACACCAAACTCTTCGCTCGATACAGCCCTGTTCCGATCTATTCCACCTACCAGCAGCGGCTCGGATTCGGCATTGTCGGGGGCAAGCTGCTGAGCGCTCGAATACACGGGGCGGACGCCGCCCGCATTGCCCTGAGGGTATTGGCAGGTGAAAATGCGTCCGCCATCCCTGTTGTTTTTGAGAGCGATTCGCAATTCATGTTCGACTACAAGGTCATGCGCCGTCTCGGAATTCCTTTGTCGGCCCTGCCCGAAGGCAGCACGGTGATCAATAACCCGTTATCCTTTTATGCCACTCACCGGGCGGTTATTCAAACGGCTTTGGGTATCATCGGCTTCCTGCTGATCGTGACCTTCCTGCTGGCGGCTATCCTTACCCAGCGGAGGCGGGGAGCCATCACTCTGCGCCGAAGTGAAGAAAATTTTCGCAATTCGCTGGATGAATCCCCGCTGGGTGTGCGCATCGTGACGGAAGAAGGTGAGACACTTTATGCCAACCGGGCGATTCTGGATATATATGGCTACGACAGCATTGAGAAATTGAAAGCAACTCCCGTAGATAAGCGATACACCACGAAGAGCCATGCCGACTTCCTGATCAGGAGAGAGAAAAGACGCCACGACATTGATGACCCGGCGGAATATACCGTAGACATCATCCGGAAAGATGGTGACGTCCGTTGTCTTGAGGTCTTGCGAAAGACCATATTATGGGATGGCGAAAGGCAGTTTCAAGTCTTATACAAAGACATTACCGAGACCAAGCAGGCCGAGAAGGCACTGAGGGAGAGAGAGGAATTCGCCCGAGTTATAGCTGATTTTACCTATGATTGGGAATACTGGGTCGCTCCTGATGGAACTTTTGTCTACGTTTCCCCATCCTGTGAGCGTATTTCCGGGTATCGTGCTGAAGAATTTCTGCAAAACCCAAAGCTGTTTGAGAATATCCTCCATAGAGACGACAAGAATCTTTTCATCCGTCACCTTCACAATTCTTTACGTGGGAATTCTGAAGCATGCATGTTGGATTTTCGTATCATCAGCTGTGATGATAAAGAGATTTGGATAGAACACGCATGCCAAGATATATTCGATAATGCCGGAAAATATCTGGGCCGAAGAGGCAGCAACCGCGACATCACCAAGCGCAAACAGGCGGAGGAGGAACTGCGGCTTTCCCGAGAACGGTTTCGCGCCCTTGCCGGGCGCCTGCAGGAAGTGCGTGAAGAGGAACGGACACAGATCGCCCGTGAGATTCATGACGAACTGGGAGGGGCCTTGACCGGCCTGAAGATCGATTTTTCCCTTCTGAAAAAAGATGCTTTGAAAATAGAAAATGAGACCGTTAG